>ENA-UOOR01000448-UOOR01000448.1-fermentation-metagenome-genome-assembly--contig:-NODE-448-length-58747-cov-91.521417_pt1 | contig 58747 bp, 68 predicted proteins | sample MGYA00245780_ERZ724029 | MGnify/ENA primary metagenome ERZ724029 (study PRJEB28704, sample SAMN03018315) | fermentation metagenome | biome: anthropogenic terrestrial biome; feature: soil; material...
CTCCGGGGATGTTATAGGAGGAAAAGTAAATGAACGGAAACATTGGAATGCGGGCGCTCTCCACGCTCTTCGCCGTGCTGCTGGTGAGTGTCGCGATGGTGCCGGCTGTGGCTGCACAGAGTGAAAAGCACTTTGAAGAAGAATTGCTGCAAAACATGGGTATAAAAGTAAACAGCATTGACACAGAACTGTGTGACTACAAGAAAGTTGGAGACACGATCTTCTTTAATGGAAACGTCAAATTCGATGCAGAATCAGGGATCAGCGGAAAATTTGAGCGAATTTGCGCAGACCAGCAAGTTAGTGGCTATTACTCCGAAAATGGTTCTTACCATATCGAATCGGTTGGTACAAACTATCGTTCGGTAATCGATGCGCAAGTGGTCTCGGAAAGCTCCGATGCTATCACACTCAAAGTTGAGCAGATGGTGGTTAAAAACGGAGTTGTAAAGGCGTCAAGCGATATAGTGACCCTTCCGAAAACCGAGAGTCCTGATATCAGCGATCTTACTAGTACGAGCGATATTGGCCTAACAAGTGATAAAACAAAGATTGACTTCCCGAGTCTGGCCCCATCAGGATCGACTTTAGTTTTCAATGACGTGAAGTATAGCGATCTTATGTGGGGCACTGCTGCTCTTGCAGCAATTGCTATGCTTTTCGGTGTGCTACCCGGAGTAATTCTCAGTTTAGTGGCTGTGGCTCTCCAAGCTATACCTGATCACTACGATTTCGAACCAGGGGATTGTTACCTCGATATCTGGCTTGTTCCCGAACCGCATCCCTCTGCCCCCATACTTGTAGAGGTTGACTATATATACATTTAAACATCCCATTATTTTTGTGGTGATTATGATTCGCAATTATCTGCCGTTACTATGGAAACTGGTACTCGCTCTTGCAGTAATTCTTCTCGTCGCAAACTTTTACGAATATACACAAAGCGGCCATTATGACTCCCCCAGACAGTGGCTATTTTTTGCCCTTTTATTCACGAGCATCATTATCCGGGTCATCAGTCAAAAAGCCACGAAAAATACCTGATTTTTCATGAGGTCATCCCGATGCTCTTCAGGTTACCCTTGATAAAGTTCCCGCACAATGCACCCCGGCGGAAAGTGTTGAAGACGCTGGAAGCGTTCGTTTTTCGCGTCGTCAGGAGGGCGAACCACATCGCACCTGTCCGCAACAATCCGGACGGCACAACGACGCCTCTCACGATGCCGAATCATCTTAAACTCAAAGGTTCGACCCTGTGAGCCATCTGTACGCAGATCTGTACGCAGGCAGGAATTTCACGGGCGGAGTTCCGGCGGGTGTATGAGCAGGAGCAAGGACAAGATTCTCTTCTCTCCCCTCCCCCCGGGTGCACCTTCTTGCTCCCGTCTTACCCCCGGAGCGGGAATGATTGCTTCGTTTTGTGAGCAGCCGAAGAACATAGAGAAATAGGACGGATATTAAATCCCGCTGGAGGCATTTTCTTCCCCATCCCAGGCCTTGACGCCGGTCACCATATAGTAACTGGTGATCGGACTGACCTTCTGATACCACTTCAACTGCTTACGCTGATTACTGCGAATAGCGCCGAGGTCGTGGATTTTTGCGTTTGAAAAACCGGCATCTACAAAATACTTCAGAGCGCGGTCTTCGGGAACGCCGCCCATGTTCGGAAGAGCCGCCTGCACCGTCTCATCGTATCCGCATACGGCGTTCCTCAACTGAGGAATAAACAACTGTTCCAGTTTCAATCCGAGAGCCCGCCTGAACTTCGTCATGGGCCTTCCGTCGTCCCAGCGTCCGTCGACGACAACGACCATACCGCCTGGTCCGACAACCCGTTTCCACTCGGACAATGCCTTTTCCGGATGGGGGAGCGTCCAGAGCAGGTGCCGGTTCACGACGACGTCGAAGGCGTCGTTTTCAAACGGCGTCTCTTCGGCGTCGCCCCTCTCAAACGTCATGGACAACCCGTTCGCCTTCGCTTTCTCCCCGGCGATCTCCATCATCTTCTCGGAGAGGTCCAGCCCGGTTACCGTATGCCCCATCTCCGAAAGGATCAGCCCCATGGCGCCGGTGCCGCACCCGACATCGAGAACGATTGATCGACGGTCCGGAAGAACTGCAGAGAACGCATCCATCCAGAGTCGTTTTTCGTCAGGGGTCCCGATCCCGTGCGCTACGTGTGAGTCGTAGTGCCAGGACCCTTTGTCCCAGCGGGTGGTGATCCGCTCCTTCAGCGTAGAGTCGTCCATGTCGGCATCACTCCCTTTTAGTTCCGGAGATCGCATAGTATTCCCAGTCGTACCCGAGGTTCTGATACCATTCCTTGCGAGATCTCTGATTTTCACGAATAGTATGCAGCTTTTTTACCGATATATCGGAAAAACCTGCCCTCACAAAAAAGTTCTGTGCCTCATTCATCGAGACTCCGCCCGCATGCGGAAGGGACCCGGACAGTTCTTCGGAATATCCGCTTGCACCCCGCGTATCCGGGTTGAAAATCTTCGATAAGCATCTTCCAAGAGACTGCCTGAATTTTGTGCCCGGCGACCCGTCGTCCCAGAGTCCGTCGATAACAACGACCATCCCGCCAGGTCTGACGACCCGTTTCCACTCGGACAATGCCTTTTCCGGATGGGGTAGCGTCCAGAGCAGGTGCCGGTTCACGACGACGTCGAACGTATCATCCGCAAAAGACAGCGATTCTGCATCTCCTCTTGAAAAATCAACGACAACTCCCCGGGCTTCGGCTTTCTTTCTCCCGACGTCCATCATGCCTTCGGAGAGGTCGATACCTTTCACGATGTGCCCCATTTCGGCAAGAATAAGCGCCATCGCACCGGTACCGCACCCTACGTCCAGAACCTCCCGCGATCCGGAACGGATCAACTCTCGAAAAAGGTCGGCCCAGAGGTCTTTCTCTTCAACGGTCTGTATCCCGTGAGATACATGTGTGTCATAATACTCGGCGTCGGTATCCCATTTTTTGATGATCGCCGATTTGATCTCTGCATCGTTCAATCGTCTCATCCTTGTTCACATCGTTAGAGCGGTTCTATGGGGGTGATGGTGAGATATCCGGCACCCGTCTTCTCGATATCGAGTCGGACGTTATACGCAGCTTCAAGCAATTCGGATCGCAACACCTCATCCGCCGTGCCGTGGGCTCTTATCTTTGCGTCGTGTAAGAGAATAATCGAATCGCTGTACCTGGCGGCCAGATTCAGGTCATGGACAACATAGATGGTGATCACATCGTGGCTGTGCGTGTAGTTGCGGGCAAGGTCCATGATGATGAGTTGATGGCGCAGATCGAGCGCACTGGTAGGTTCGTCTAGGAGGAGAATTTTTGGCCGGGAAACAAGCGCCTGTGCAAGAATAACCAGCTGGCGCTGCCCGCCGCTCAGACTGAAGAACGGTTGTTCGCTCAGGTGCAGGATATTCAATTCCCCAAGGACCCCGGTAACGGCCTGGATCTGTTCGAGAGTGACCTTCCATCTTAAATCGCGCAACAGCCCGATGAGAACCATCTCGAAGACGGTCAGGCGAGTCTGCGTTGAACTCATCTGAGGGACATACGAGATGTCGTCGAACGACAGGGCCCGCGCATTCCCGTCATCAAAGGTGATCGTCCCGGTTCGTTTAATCTGGTTTCCGATTGCTTTGAGAAGGGTGGTCTTGCCGATCCCGTTACGGCCGATAACGGCGGTCATCTCGCCGCTTTTAAACGTGGTGGTGATCTCTTCCAGGACGATATTGTTCCCGAAAGAGACACCCACGTTATCCAGGTCAAGCGTTGTCATTCCCACCTCCTGGTCTTCATGAGAAGGATGAAGAGAGCCGGGACCCCGACAAGCGACGTGACGATCCCCACCGGGATCATCGACCCGCCGCCGATGAGTTTTGCCGTAATCGATGCGGCAAGCATCAGCAGCGACCCGAATATCACTGAGGCGGGTATCAGATACCGCTGATCCTCACCAACCAGGAGCCGTGCACAGTGAGGTGCAACAAGCCCGACAAAGCCGACGGTTCCAATGAAAGAGACGGCTCCCGCGGTGAGGAGGGAGGCGCTCATGAACATCTTGAGCCTGACCGATTCCGTATCGACGCCGAGACTTTTTGCATTCTCTTCGCTTGTGGTGAGTGCGGTCAGCTGCCAGACATACCTGGTGACAAAAATAGCACAGACAACCAGGATACATCCGCTCACGGCGACACTGGTCCACGATGAACGGGTAAGGCTGCCGAACGTCCAGCTTGCTATGAGTTGCGCTACTTCGGCGGATGCTTTGTACTGGAGAAGCTGCTGAAGGGCGACGAAGAAGAAGTTCATCACGATACCGGCGAGAATGATGGTAATTGTCGACATTCCCTTCATTTTACCGACCATGTAGATCGCGAGAGATACCCCGCCGGCAAAAATAAACGCGAGAACAGCGGTCCCGAGCCATAAAATCCCGGCAATGCTGAACCCGGTGAATATTGCGGTTGCAGCGCCGAATGCCGCCCCGGAGGTAAGTCCGAGGGTATACGGACTTGCAAGGGGGTTGTTGCAGATTGTCTGGACCTTGACTCCGGCAAGACCGAGCGATGCACCGACGAAGATGCAGGTAAACGTCATCGGCAGGCGAACAGACCACACGATGGCAGTGCTGGTCGTCTCGCCGTTCGGCCCGTCAAAAAGCGTGGTCACAACGTCATGGATCGGTATCCACGAAGGGCCGATCATAAGGTCCGCCAGGACGAGGAGCACCAGACCTATCAGGCTGCCGATGCAGACTATCGCACGTTTCCGGACGATGGCCTGATAGATCGCCGCTCCGTCTCTGTCCGCCATTGTCTGCCCGACTTACGTTGCATCGAGTTTGATCATGAAGGTGCCCGTGTAATCGAGATCGGGCAGATACTTCTCGTAGAATTCCTCCATAGTCGCCTGCGGATCAAGGTCTTCGAAAAGTTCCGGATACAGCGCTTTGGCGATGTACTGGAGATAGACGTAGTCGATCATGGTACGAAGCCCGCCGTGGTCGATGCCGTATACCTCTCCCTCTTTGACGGCGGTAATCACGTTCCAGCCGGGTCGTTCAGTAAACTTCTTCAGGCGTTCCCGGGCGGTTTCTTCGCTGATGGTGTACCCCATGCGCATCTGGTCCCCGTTGGTATCTCCCGACCAGATCGCTCCTCCAATGAAGATTACGTCCGGATTGGATGCAATGACGTATTCCGGGTTTAAAGAGCCGTATTTTTCAATCTGACCGTCGGCAATGTTGATCCCGCCGGCCTGCGTAGCAAACGACCCCCACATGGTATTGGAGTAGGAGTTTCCATAGTCGCCCGGACCTTTGTTTCCGAGTTCAACGTAGACGGCTTTCTTCTCGACGTTTGCGTCGGCAAGACGTGAGGTAATGTCGTTAACGGCAGCGGTGTATGCCGCGATCTGTTCCTCCGCAACATCTTCCTTGCCGAGGAGCATCCCCAGAATGCGGTTGCTCCGGGTATGCGTCTCAAGGGTGTTCGAGTTGAAGTCGATGACGACGACGTTGATGCCGGCGTTCTCATACGTCTTTACCTGCTCGTTATTGGCGGAATACTGTGACGGGGAGAGCAGCAGGACGTCGGGTTTCAACTGCAGGATCTTCTCGGTGTTCAGGGTATCGTCGTGATAACTTCCTATGTTAACGATCTCGCCGTTTGCTTCCAGAAGTTTCGGGTATGTCGAGGTAAATACCGCATATTCGCCGTATCTTGTGCCGTCCCAGGAATCCATGGCCAGACCGACCAGTTTATCCAGGGCGTCATCGCCGCCGACCATCAGGTAGTTGACGATATAAAACCCGACCGCGATTGTTTCCGGCCGGGAATCAAGCGTCACTTCGCGCCCCGCCAGATCGGTGAACGTGATCTGAGCGTCCGTGTTGTTTGCCGCACTATTCGTAGTAACACAACCGGCCGCCAGCAGACATGCCGTAGTCGTTAAAACAAGAAATATACTCCAGATTCCTTTTACCATAGGTCACCCCGGAAAGAGTCTCCGACATTACAAAACGCCTGAAAATTCATCCTTTCATAATACTGGACACCGAAACTTGCGGTAGATGTAATATCCAGTTTAATTTTCCATGCTATAAATATAACGAATATTTATATGGATATTACTTAATTGAATGGATCTGATGGCTCTGTTGAAATCTCTCCATGATACCCGCTTCCGTCAGGGTGTCCGGAGGTAGCCACCGTCCCTCTCCCGCCGGACGACAGCCCCTTATTACACCATAACGACAATATACTATCATGACCACCGACCGCGAGAGGGCGGCGTTCGAAGCCGGGATCAAACTCGGCGCCCTCTACCACCAGTTCGTTGGGACGCCCATCTCCCGCGAGACGGCCGCGACGGTTGAGACCGCAATTGAGCAGGCCGTCGGCCTTCAGCCCTACGTGACGGGAATCCGCGTCCGGCTGAACCGGGAGATGATGGTCTCGAACCGGTTCGGCTACTCGGAACTTGCCGGGCGGATGTTCGACGCCGAGATCACGACAGAGGTAGGGACGGCCGTCTGCCGGGCCCGGCTGCACCTCGAGAACGACTACCCCATGATGGAGATTCTTGAGATCCATGAAACTCCCCGCGATACCGATCACTGACGACCATATCCACATCGACCCGGCGAACGGCCGGGGCGTCGAGGCCGCGAAGGACTTCCGCCGCAGCGGAGGGACGCACATCTTCCTCGTCTCGAAGCCCTCCTGGTCGTTCGGGATCAAGCCCTCCTCGGGCGAAGACTACCGGGGAGTCTTCCGGGAGACTCTCCGGGTTGCCGATATGGTCCGGGAGGCCGGGCTCGTCGTCTATCCCATCCTCGGCGTCCACCCGGCGGAGATCAGCCGTCTCTCCGAACGGATGAGCCTCGATGAGGCCGTCTCCGTCATGACGGCCGGGCTCGACCTCGCGGCCCGCTACGTCGAGGAGGGAGAAGCCGTCGCCTTAAAGAGCGGGCGGCCGCACTACGAGACGACACCGGAGGTGCTTGCCGCCTCAAACGCGGTCCTCTTCCACGCCCTCGAACTCGGGGCGGCATGCGGCTGCGCCGTCCAGCTCCACGCCGAGAGCGGGCCCTGCACCGACGTCGTCGAGATGGCCCGGCGGGCAGGAATACCGGTTGAGCGGGTCGTCAAACACTTTGCAACCTCCGATACGCCTCTTGCGCCCTCCTTCATCGCACGGCACGAAGATATCCCCGCACTCGCCCGCGCCGGGCGGCTGTTCACCATGGAGAGCGACTACATGGACGAAAACGCACGGCCCGGCGCCGTCCTCGGACCGAAATCGGTCCCGCGGTTCACGCGCCGGTATCTTGAAGAGGGGCTCATCACCGAGGAGGACGCCTGGCGCATCCATGCAGAGGCCCCCTCGCGCACCTATGGCGTGAATATCGTCCTTCCTTAATGGAACAGCGCACCTTTTTGACGACTCCCGTCCAAGAGATCTGCAATGTACCTGAAAGTGCACCACATACCGGGTGCCGGTGACGTGGTGGCCGCCTGCGACTCCGAACTCCTGGATGTCACCCTGATGCATGGAGACGTAGAGGTCTGCATCACCGGAGATTTTTACGGCACAACGCGTGCCGACGAAGAAGAGGTCAGGGGGGCTCTCGCCGGCGCGACAAACGTTAACATTATCGGGAAGCGCGTCGTAGCCCTCGCCGTCTCCATGGGCCTCGTTGCCGAGGGGGACTGCATCATGATCGGCGACGTGCCCCATGCCCAGATATTCAGGATCTAACCCATGACCATCCAGACGAGCATCTGCCCCCGGTGCGGGCAGCCGACCGAGGAAGGGGGACTCTGTCCGCGGTGCCGGGCCGCGGATGTCCGGCTGCTCTCCTGCGAACCCCGCATAACGGCCGTGTACTGCCCGGTCTGCGGGTCGCAGAAGCGCGGCAAGACCTGGTCCGACCTCCGGGTGCCGCGCGAGGACCTCATCGCCGAACTGGCGGTGGCGGCGACGAGCATCCACCTCGACGCAAAGAACCCCCGGGTCACCGTCCGGTCGGAGGAGACCGGGCCGAACAGGACGACCTGCACCGTCGAGGTGGAGGCGACCCTCTACTCCGTCCCGGTCCGGGAGACCTGCCGGGTCGAGATCCTCTGGCAGAAGGAGTCCTGCGACCGATGCAGCCGGATCTCCGGGGGCTATTACGAGGGGATCGTCCAGGTGCGGGCGACCAATAGAAAGATCAACGCCTACGAGCGCGAGGTCGCGACGAGCATTGCAGAGCAGGCCGAGGAGTCTCTCCAGCAGACCGGGGACCGCCTCTCGTTCATCTCGGAACTCGAGGAGTCGAAAGACGGCGTCGACATCACCGTCGGGACGCAGCACCTCGGCCAGGAGATCGCCCGGATGATCACGAGTGCGCTCGGCGGGCGGTTTACGACCCACCCGAAACTGGTCGGCGAGCGGGAGGGAAAAGCCCTCTACCGGGTCACCTACTCCATCCGCCTTCCCTTCTACCAGAAAGGCGACGTGGTGGTCTCCCGGGGCGGCTACTTCGAGGTGCGCGAGATCGACGGGCAGCATCTCCGGGTCTTCGACCTTGCGGACGGCACGACCCGGACCCTCACCGAAGGGGAGGTCGAGCGCCTGATCGGGAACGTCCGTGACGCCGAGTCCGCGCTCGTCGCCTTCACGCAGCCGAACCTCGTGGGGCTTCTCGACCCGAAGACCTACCGGACGCGGGAGGTCGATGCGGTGCCCTGGACCTTCCCGGTGGAGGGACAGCCCATCCGGGTGCTCCGCGACGAGGAGCAGGACCGTCTGGTCATCGTCGGGTGACTGCTGTTGCGTGCGCGGAAGGTGCCGGCGGGCGACCTCGCCGGTCTTTGTGATGCCGGGTGGGTGGACCGCACCCGCCGCCCCTACGTCCGGGACGGCACCGCCTGGGTCCCGGTCAGGGAGGGGTATCCCGCCGACGGGGACCTCCCCGAACGGGAACCGCCTTACCGGGGGCGCGGCTACCACCTCATTGGGGACATCGCGGTCCTTCACGGCGATGCGCCGACGGAGGGGGAACTCGCCGCGATCGTCCGGCACTGCCGCCCCCGGGGGGTCATCCGGGTGAAGGGGTATCTGGGCGCGATGCGCATCCCGGACGTCGAGGTCCTCTACGGCACCGCCGGCGAGGTGCGGCACCGCGAGCAGGGATACACCTTCATCCTCGACCCGACGCGGGTGATGTTTGCGCAGGGAAACCGCACGGAGAAAGCGAGGATTGCCGCTCTCGTCCGGCCCGGCGAGCGGGTCGCCGATATGTTCGCCGGGATCGGCTACTTCACCGTCCCGGCGGCCGCGAGCGGCGCGAGAGTCCACGCGATGGAGATCAATCCGACAGCCTTTGAATACCTGCAGCGAAATATTATGGGAAACCATGTTGCGGACCGGGTTACGGCAGAGATCGGGGACTGCCGGGACCTCCTCTCCGGGGTCTACGACCGCGTCCTGATGGGCCACTTCGACGCCCCGTCGATGCTCGCCGACGCCCTCGCCCATGTCCGGCCGGGGAGCGTGCTCCACGTCCACAGCATCGGCGATGCGACGTCCCGGGTCCGGGAAGAGGCGACGAAGGCCGGGTTCTCGGCGACGGTCGCCTCCCGCCGGGTGAAGAAGTACGGTCCGCATGCATGGCATATGGTGCAGGATGTGACGATAGCGTGACGATACTTTCGGGAAAAACGGTGGTCCTTGCCGTGACGGGGAGCATCGCGGCCGTCGAGACGGTGAAACTCGCCCATGCCCTGCGCCGCAGAGGCGCAACGGTGCAGGCGGTGATGACGGAGGCGGCAGCCGGGATCGTCCACCCCGACGCCCTGACCTACGCGACCGGCCGGCCGGCAATCACGCGGATCACCGGCATCGTGGAGCACGTCCTCTACTGCGGGGAGGGCGGGGCGGCGGACCTCCTTCTCATTGCGCCCGCTACGGCGAATACGATTGGAAAGATCGCCTGCGGGATCGACGACACCCCCGTGACCACCTTCGCCACGACGGCGCTCGGCCGGGGGATGCCGATGGTAGTGGTCCCGGCGATGCACGAGAGCATGTACCGCCACCCGGGGGTTATGGAGAACCTCCGTCGGCTCTGCTCCTGGGGCATCGACGTCGTCGACCCGCGGGTCGAGGAGGGGAAGGCGAAGATCGCCGATACCGAAACGATCGTCCTCCATGCCGAGCGTGCGGTCTCCGGCCGGCCGCTTGCGGGTAAACGCGTCCTGATCACGAGCGGGGCGTGTGCGGAGCCCCTCGACGACGTGCGGGTCCTGACCACCCGGTCGACCGGGCGGATGGGGCGGGAACTCGCGCTTGAGGCCTTCCGGCTCGGCGCCGACGTGACGGTGGTGCACGCGGGGTCGTTCCCGTGCGTACGAAACATCGCTGTCTCGACCGCCGCTGAGATGCGGGACGCGGTCCTCCGGGTCTCCCGGGACGAGGGGGTCGATATCTTCGTCAGCGCAGCCGCGGTATCGGACTTTGCCCCGGAACGCCGGGAAGGGAAGATCCCGAGCGGCACGCCCCAGACGGTCCGGCTCGACCCTCTCCCGAAGGTCATCGACGAGGTGATGGCGACCTATCGCCCCGTGACGGTTGCGTTCAAACTCGGGTGGCACGAGGAGGAGCGGGCGCGGGCGATGCTCGATGCGGGCGCGGCCGTTGTCGTCGTGAACGCCCCGCCGGTGATGGGGGCGGAGGAAGGGTCGTTCTCGATCATGACCGTCGATGGGACCCGGGAAGTCTCCGGGAGCAAAGAGGAGGTCGCGGCGGCGATATGGGCCGGACTGCTGTAGCCTTCTCTCCCGGGCACATCTCCGGCTACTTCAGGCGGGTCGAGGGGAACAGCCCGGAGGTCACCGGGAGCATCGGGGCCGGGATGGTCATCGACGAGGGGGTGCGTTCGGCGGTCGAGGAGGCCCGCGAGACGAGCGTCCGGGTGGTCCGGCAGGGCCGGCAGGGCCGGGCGAGCACCGGGTCGCCGCCGGTCGAGTACGCCCTCGACCGGCTGGGGGTCACGGCCCGCGTCACGACGGAGTGCCGGCTTCCCATCGGAGCCGGGTTCGGGCTCTCGGCGGCGGCGCTTCTCGCGACGCTCACGGCGGCGAATCACCTCTTCGGCCTCGGCCTCTCCGCGGGGGAGGTGGCGGCCTGTGCCCACGAGGCCGAGGTCCTCCACCGCACCGGTCTCGGGGACGTCGCCGCGAGTCAGGCGGGGGGCCTCGTCTGCAGGATGGGTGCCGGCATCCACGCGAAGATCGCCCGGTTCTACCCTGAAGAGCCCCTCTACGCCGTGAGCCTCGGCCCGCTCCCGACCGCATCGGTCCTCTCGTCGGGGGAGGCGATGACGCGGATAGCCGCCGCGTACCCGAACCGCTGCCCGCGTGACCTCGCCGACCTCTGCCGCCTCTCGCGGGAGTTCGCCGAGAAGAGCGGACTCATCGAACCTGCGGTGCGGCGGGTGCTTGCCGCCTGCGACGCGTCCGGGGTCCCGGCAAGCATGACGATGCTCGGCAACGGTGTTTTTGCCTGCGGAGACGGCGCCGGGCGGGTGCTCTCGGGGTTCGGGGAGGTCTACCGCCTGCATGCCGCACGCCGCGGCGCATACTTAATCGAGATGAGATGATGATTCCGAAAGACCATCCACGCTATCGCTCGCTTGTTGCTCGCGAGCGGATGGCCCGGTGCGCCCGTGAAGGCGTCGTCGCCCTGGAAGGGCTCGCGGCACACGGGCGCGGCGAGGCGTTCGACTACCTGATCGGCGAACGAACGACGGCGAGCGCGGCTCTCGCCGAACGGACGGCCGCCGCCATGCTTCTTTCAGCCCGGCACGCGGTGATATCGGTGAACGGCAACACCGCAGCGCTTGCGGCGGCGGAGATTGCAGCGCTCCAGCGGGCAAGCGGCGCCGACGTCGAGGTGAACCTTTTCCACCGGACCGACGAGCGGGTCCGGCTGATCACCCGTCTCCTTGAGGAGAACGGCGTCCGGGTCCTCACGGGGACGCCGGAGCGGATCGTCCCGCTCTCGCACGACCGCGCTCTCAGCCTCCGGGAGGGGATCGGGGACGCCGACGTGGTCCTCGTGCCGCTGGAGGACGGGGACCGCTGTGCGGCGCTCAGGGCGATGGGTAAATCGGTCATCACCGTCGACTTAAACCCGCTCTCCCGGACCGCCAGGACGGCGACCCTGACGATCGTCGACGAGGTGACGCGCGCCCTCCCCGCGATAACCGCGGCGTGCGCCTCTCTCGAACCGGGGGAGGGCGAGCGTCTGGTCGCCTCGCTTGACAATGCCTATCTTCTCCGGGCGGCAATAGATGAGATGAGAGAGAGCTTGAGCCATGCTCTGGAGTGAGGTCTACCGCCCGAAGGGGTGCGAGGGGATCGTCGGGCAGGAGGAGGTCGTCCGCTATCTTGTCTCGTTTGCGGATTCCGGGAGCCTGCCTCATCTCCTCATCTCCGGCCCGCACGGCACGGGGAAGTCGACGGCCGTCGAGTGTCTGGCAAAACGGCTCTACGGCGAGAACTGGGAGGCGAACACGACCATTTTCAGCGCCGCCGATCTCCTCGGCAGAGGGCGGAGCGCTCTTGAGACGGACGAGCGGTTCAGCCTGCTCTACCGCAAAGATCAGAGCCTGATCGTCAACTTCAAGCGGATCGTGAAATGGTACGCCTCGATGCGCCCGCTCGATGCCGACTTTAAACTGATGGTCTTTGAGGACGCCGGGGACCTGACGTTTGAGGCGCAGCAGGGCCTGCGCCGGACGATGGAGCGCTACAGCGCCACCTGCCGGTTCATCTTCGTCACCGTGCGGCCGTCGGCGATCATCCCCGCCATTGCATCGCGCTGTCTGCCGCTCTTCTTCGCCCCACTCGCAAACGAGGTCGTCCGCGACCGCCTCGAGGAGGTCCTCGCCGCGGAAGGGGCCGAGTACCCGGCGGACGACCTCGAGTTGATCGTTCAGGCCGCACGGGGCGACCTGCGGCGGGCGCTCCTCTACCTGCAGATCGCCGTCGGGTCGGGGAAGGACCTCGACCTTGCGGAGGTCTCGCGTTCGGAGACGGAGAGCGTGACGACGTCCGCGTTCGACGCGCTCCGGGCGGGGAACTTCGACGCCGCCCGCCGGATCGCCGAAGCGCTGATGATCGAGTACGGCCTCTCGGCGCGTGAGGTCGTCCGCGAACTCCGGCGGGTGATCGGGCGCGAGTATAACCACCCCGCCCTCTCCATCGCGCTCGCCGATACGGATTACCGGCTCTGTCACAGCGCAAACGATTTCGTTCAGATCAACGCACTTCTTGCCCGGATTTCCCGGGAGGTGTTCAGTGAGGAAAGTACAGCAACATTATGACGAGGTCGCGGACGTCTACGACGACCGCTACGACGGCCACCGCGGCAGGAGTTATCACCGGCATATCTGCGATCACGTGATGAGCATGCTCCCCGGGAGAGGGTTCCTCCTCGACCTCGGGTGCGGGACCGGGCTTTTTGTGCAGCGCTACGTGGAGGAGGGGGGCCGGGCGGTGGGCCTCGACATCAGCCACGGGATGGTCCGGCACGGGCGGCAGCGCTGTCCGGAGAGCGGGTTCTGTGTCGGGACCGCCGATGTCCTGCCGTTCCGGGACGCCACCTTCGATGCTCTCGCGAGCCTGCTCGCTTTCAGTTACGTCCCGGACCCAGCGGCGATGCTCCGGGAGTCCTACCGGGTCCTCGCACCCGGCGGCCGGATCGCCGTCTGCACCCTCTCGCGGACGGTCTTTACGAGCATCGTCCCCATCGCCTACCATGTGGGGGAGAAGGTCGGTTTAAAAAAGGTGGGCGTGGGGGATTTCGACGAGCACTACTACACCAACGCCGAGATTGCCGGGCTCTTCCGGGAGGCCGGGTTCGAGGACGTTTCGGTCGACCGGTGCTCGTTTGCGCACTTAAACCTCGCGGACCCGCTCTTTAACCTCGCCCGGAAGGTGGAGCCTTTCGTCGAGGAGAACCTCCCCTACCTCGCCTATAACGTCTGTGCGAGCGGGAAAAAGCCGGAAGAGTAGATGTCGGCGGGCCGTCCGTCGCGCCGGCGCCGACTTTTTTTTTACGATCGGGTTACGGTGCAGCAGCGATACGGTTATATCCTGCCTCCCCCGAATTACTTCCCATGGAGCCGGTCGATATCGTCCTGACGAAGGATACGTTCGAGGTTCTCGCCTCGGGGACCCGGCTTGATATTTTAAAGGCGCTACGCACACGCAGGATGACGGTCACGGAGCTCGCGGACGACCTCGACCTCGCGAAGTCCACGGTCCATCACCACCTCCAGAGGCTGGCCGACGCCGGGTTTGTCGCCGCCGGGGAGGACGGTCATGCCTGGGTGTACTACGCGCTCACGCCGGCGGGGCGCGCTCTCCTGCAGCCGCACGGCAGCGCCCGGGTCCGGATCATCCTGACGGCGGGACTGGCGAGCCTCGCCGGAGGGGTCGCCGCCCTCGCGGCCTTCCTGACGGCGCCGGTCCGCGAAGTGCCGATCTTTCCGAGACCGGGCGGCGGCGGCCTCCCGGTCCCGGAGGGGCCTCCCGTGGAACTGCTCATTGCCGGGATCGCTCTGGTGCTTGTCGGTGGGTTTCTGGTGGGGTATGCCTGCATCCGGCGGCGAAACACGCGCGCGGCGGGATCTCTCCCTGCGGACGGAAAAAGCGTTTAGCCTCCATATACTTTTTGGATCTGTTCGACGGGGGTCGAACATTTTCACCGGTTTTATCGTTCCGGGAGGCTGAAGGACTGCTGTAGATGCCGCACGCGGCGCCCGCGACCGACACGGCGTTCATCCGTCGACGGTTCGGGGTTGGGTGCGCTCTGCGTGCCCGGAGGCATCGGTTTCGCCGGTACTCGCGAGAGAGACCCGTTGCGGTCTTATGCCTCCAGTGGCTATGGAGGTTAAAAACAATGAAACTCTATCTCTCGAAGACCGGCGTCCTGCTGGCGGTTCTGCTCGTCATGGGGGCGGTCGCCGCTCCCGTCATGGCGGGGGAGGTGACCAAACAGCTCTCCGTGCCCTACTACGAGCAGGAGGCGTCCTGCTACTGCGGCCCGGCGGTCGCACAGATGTGGATAGACTTCCACAACGGTTACATCTCGCAGGATACGCTATGGAGCAGTATCCAGTCTCACAACCGGGAGGGCTGGCCTCTCTGGTATACCGACCCGGACGGGCTCGCAGCCTGCGTGAGCGACTACCTCAGCAACTTCGTCGCCGAGGATCGCAGGTGGAGTTATTTTGACTCGGCAAACATCGCCATGGCGATGGATATCGTGGACCTGGACAATCCGACGCCTGCGTTGATCTATAATGGGTATCACTGGGTTCTGGTGAAGGGTGTCTCGTACGAGGATTACTACGGGAGTATATACGATGTATATGGCTTCTGGGTGCACGATCCCTGGGAGGACGATATCAACCATGTCAACCGCTACTATTCTACAGATGACTGGAGCGATGTATTCACCCCGGTGGATATAGATGGAGATGAAAGCTACTGGGAGGGATATTGGACTCACTTGCGGGGCTACTGGGGAGCTGACACCGCCAGTACCGCACCTCTGGACGCGGCTTTGGTCTCCAGTCAACCTGTACCTAGGGATGACAACACTACCCGCCCCGCGGTCTGGAGCGACACCCTGGTGCGGCCCACGCCGACCGCAGGCGTCGATCGCGAGACCTACTATGACCAGATGACCGCATATTACGAAGCCGTGGCGAAAAACGTCACCCTGATGGCCGATGAGGAAGACGATATCCCCCTGACCGAGGATACCAACCTCGCCGCGTTTGCCCGGCAGGAGATGAACAGAATCAAGATCTTCCAGGAAGAACTTGAAGGTGCGATCCCAGGAGAGTCAGTCTTCGTGCACTCGCTGGATGAGAAGCGGCACGATTACTACCTGATTCCCTTTGAGCGGGACGGTTACGTCACTGTCGTCGCACAGGTCTCCATCAAAGGAGATGTCGCAGATTTCAGTAGCGCATTTTCCCCGACTCCAGGGACACAGAAGACACAAAACGTGATCCGTCCGACGCTGGAGGAGGCACGAGCAATCCTCGCGGAAAACGGCTATGATGGCACCCTGCCTGCCCGGCTGGTCTGGAAGTTCTGCGAGCAGACCCAGTCCTCGGCCGTTCCCGTCTGGGAGTTTACCGTGGACGACGGGGATACGGTCTACGTCGGCTACGCTCCCTGGAAGGATCAGGTCGAGTTCTACGAAGAATTGACGATGAAGAAGATCGCGGGATGATACAGGGCCTTATTTCCCCGGTGACTTCATCCTCTCCTTTTTTGGGCTGAAATTTAATTCGTGGAGATGCTACCCCTGAGAATCAGGCAACGCCGCACCCCCTTCGGGACTAATGATCTTGGTGGTGGCGGGTTCCCCGACCCAGCGAGAAGTGAAGATCGCGTTCATATACATTCCGGACCTGTTCGACGGGGGTCGAACAGTTTCGCCGGCTTTATCGTCTTTCTGCAGAGAGAATCCATGTGGATGCCCGGGGCTGCCCGGTCTCGAAGGTTTCCGGCCTTTTCCTCCGATGCGATCCACGGGAGAGAACGATGAAAAGACTATTGATATTCTCCGGAATAGGCATTCTGGTTCTGGCGCTCATTCTCGCAGGACTGAGCGCTGCCGGTACCGCACCTCTGAACACGACTTCGGTCTCCGGCGGACCCGTAGCGGGGGATACAGGCACCGCCCGTCCCGATACGCCGGACGGCGCCGGCAACAACCTATTCGCGTTCGACCTCTACCGCCGCCTCGCGGCCGACCCGGCGCATGCGGGAGGCAACCTCTTCTTCTCGCCCTACAGCATCTCGTCGGCCCTTGCAATCACCTACGAGGGCGCCCGCGGCACGACCGCCGACGAGATCGGGGCGGTGCTGCACCTTCCAACGAACGACACCCTCCGGCGGGAGGGGTTTGCCGCGATCGACGCCGGGCTGAACTGCGAGAGCGGTAACTACACTCTCCGCACCGCAAACGCCCTCTGGGCGGAGGAGACCCATTCGTTCCTCCCGGAGTATATTGAGACGGCCGCCCGCTGGTATGGGGCAAACGCAACGAGCCTCGACTTTATCAACGACTCCGAGGGGTCGCGGGAGACGATCAACCGGTGGGTGGAGAATGAGACCGAAGATAAGATCCGCGACCTCCTGCCGTCGGGTTCAATCGACCCGCTGACCCGGCTCGTGATCACGAACGCGATCTACTTCAAAGGAACCTGGGTCGAACGGTTCGACCCCGCCGAGACAATGGAGGAGGAGTTCCGGGTCGGACCGAACGAGACGGTGACCGTCCCGATGATGCACGGGAAAACCATCTATCCCTACGCAGAGACCGATACCTTCCAGGCGCTCGAGATGCCGTACGCGCACGGGAACGAGACCGAACTCGCGATGCTCGTCCTCCTCCCCAGAGAAGACAACCTGACGGCTGCGGAGGAGAGTCTCGATGCAGAGAAGGTTATGGACCTGCGAGAGTCCCTGACCTCCCGGCAGGTCGAGGTCTTCTTCCCGAAGTTCACACTGGAGACGGAATACGGCCTCCCCCCGACGCTTGCGGCGATGGGGATGTCCACGGCGTTTGACGAGGATGCCGCCGACCTCTCGGGGATGGACGGCACGAGAGACCTCTTCATCACCGGGATCTTCCACAAGGCGTTCGTCGACGTGAACGAGGAGGGCACCGAGGCCGCGGCCGCGACCGGCGTTGTGGCGGGGGGAGGCGGCATACGGTCGGAGACCCCACCCGTCTTCCGTGCGGACCACCCGTTCGTCTTCCTCATCGTCGAGAAGGACTCCGGGACGGTCCTCTTCATAGGAAGGGTCGTCAACCCCATAAGTCCGTGACGGGCGCGGAACGGGGGCTGCTCTCCCCCCCTCCGCCTCAAGAGCGCGATTGGCGACGATATCGCGGCCGGGAACGCTCCCCGGGCGTTCTCCCTGAAAAAATCACGAAGACCGGAGCCGGGAGAGTATCCGGAGTTTCTTTGCAAGCGCCGCGTCCGCCGCCCGCCGGACCCCGGCCTTCATCTCCTCGAAATCTCTTTTGTTCTCGTCCACGACCTTTTTGACCGGGGTGTAGGCCGACTCCCGGAACCGGGGCGAAAAGTCCCGGATCTCGCCGCCGACCGAGAGGACCGACTCGGGCTTTCCCGTTTCAACGTAGCCGACCTCGCGCATGGCGACCCCTGCGGACTCCACGACCCGCTGGATCTCGGGCGCAACCTCCGGCGGCGCGACGACCAGGAGGGCGTCGAGGGAGACGCCCAGGTAGTCGATCTCGAGGGCGTCGAGCATCGCGAGGACTTCCGGCTGGACGAGCGTGCGGAGTTCGTCCTCCACGACGACGATCCGGCAGCCGGCAGTCTCGGCCATCTCGTAGGCGTCGCCCCGGAGCCCGCCGTTCGTGACGTCGGTCATGGCGTGGATGGCGGGGAGGACGCTATCCGCAAGGAGCGCCTCGCAGGCCTTGAGGAAGTGGAGGTTGATCGTCGCATCGACCACCTCCGGGAACCCGGAGTAGATCGCAGCGGTGGCGATCGTCCCTCCGCCGGCGCCCTCGGTCATGAGGAGAACGTCCCCCGGGGCGATCTGTTTTCTCGCGGTGAGGTGCCGGGCGACGCCGACGGCGCCGACGCAGCCCGTCATCCGGGAGCCGAGGACCATGTCCCCGCCGATGCGGAGGGTGGAGCCGGTCACGAGCGGGACGCCCATGGCTTCCCCGACGGCGGAGACCCCCGCCGTGTAGTCGAATATCTTTGCGACGTCGCCGTCGTCGGCGACGTGGATATCGGAGAGGAGTGCGACGGGTTTTGCGCCCATCACGTAGACGTCCCGGAGCGTCGCCCGGGTGACGTGGAACCCGGCGAGGAAGGGGAAGTCGGAGAGGCGGGAGTGCATCCCGTCGACGGTGGCGATGATGTAGTCGCCTTCAGCACGGACGGCTCCGGCGTCGTCCATCTCGTCGACGCCGACCGCGGCGTTCGTCCGGCCGATGATCCGGGCGAGCTGCCGGTGGGCGAAGAAGTCCCCGGACCCCCGCGACCCGACGCCGAACTCACCCATCGTCGAGCCGGAAGGCTCGTAGACAAAGAGGTCGCCGGAGAGCCCGGTCGAGTTCTTCGCTTCGGCAAGGACCGCCCGAGCAAATGCCCGGGCATAGGCGGGGGTTATGCGGTTATGCTTGACGGTAAGAACGTCCTCTGCGAGAAGGCGCACGATCTCGTCGTCGGGGGTGCCGGCGGCAAGGTGCCGTCGGCTGATCTCTTCTACATCCATTGTAGAAGTGATCGGTGCAAAACCACATAAAGGGAGAGGCAAAGATTCAAACGGGTCCGGGCCGAACGTTGAAGGGTTAGTGGGTGTGCAGATGATCGCCGCATGTTCTATCGCCGGTTCCGATTCGGGGGGCGGAGCGGGCATCCAGGCCGACTTGAAGACATTTACGGCGCTCGGGGTCTACGGGCTGACGGTCGTAACCGCGGTCACAGCCCAGAACACCCGCGAGGTGCGGGGGACCTGGACGCTCCCGTCGGACGCGGTGCGGGCTCAAATCGAGGCGGTCGCCGACGGCTTCTCCGTCGGGGCCTGGAAGACCGGGATGCTTGCCGACGCCCCGGTGGTCAGGACGGTCGCGGAGGCCCTGCCGGAGGGGGCCGCGCTCGTCATCGACCCGGTGATGGTCTCGACGTCGGGCCACCGGCTGCTTGCGGAGGATGCGATAGCGGACCTCGCGGAACTGCTCATCCCCCGGGCGGCAGTCGTCACCCCGAACCTTCCGGAAGCGGAGGTGCTGGCGAGGATGCGGGTTACGACCCTCGAAGATATGGAAGAGGCCGGACGGCGGGTCCTGGACCTCGGGGCCCGGGCCGTGGTGGTGAAGGGCGGGCACCTTGCCGGCGACGCGACGGTCGACCTCTTCGTCGACCGGGACGGGGTGACGGGGGGTTCCGGGCCGCGCTACCCCCATTCGGTGCACGGGTCCGGGTGCTGCTTCTCGGCGGCGCTCACGGCACACCTTGCCCGTGGAATGGATGCGCGCCATGCATTCGAGGCGGCCCGGGAGTTCATCGATACGGCCATCCGGGAGGCTACGGGAGGTCCCGGACCCATCAGGATTGTCAATCCTGGAGGAACAATTCTTCGGGGGGATTGAAATAACATTTCATCATTCCGGCAATATTTTACCTATTTTTTCCAATTCGTTTCCAGGATTGTTCTTTTTTATCACCAGTCTAAATCCCGATAAAAACCCAATATTGCTGACATTATCCATTAGAAATGAAAAAAAACCATATGATTGTACGAACAAAATACGGTAAATTAATAACTGGTTGTTTGTAATTACTCTTAGAATGGATGAGATTGACGATGCGATACTCCGGGAGCTGCAGAGAGACGGGCGGATGTCTATGGCAGAACTTGGCTCGATGCTGGGTATTGCACCGTCGACGGTCTTCAAACGCATTGAGAAACTGAAGAACGCCGGTATCCTCGAGCGGTTCACGATTGTCGTCAACCAGAAGTGTTTCGAGCACACGCTGGTTGCTTTTCTGAATGTCAGGGTTCACCCGGACGGAAAACAGGAAGTCGAGGAGTTCATGCAGGACCTTCCGTACATCCTTGAACTCTATGAGGTGCTTGAGCCCGGGGACTTCTTCGTCAAGGTCCGGGTACAGAACATATCCGAGCTGAAGCGGAACGTTCTCGTCCCTCTCTCCAGCCTCCGGGGCGTGGAGGATATTCAGACGATCATCTCGGTGAGAAAGATCAAGGAACAGACATAGGTGGAACTGAATGCAAATTATGCAGATTGAGACCATGCAGCAGATGCTCGCGATTGTGACGCTGCTCCTCGGGGCGCTTCTGATTGCCGTCATCTTCAACGCCTACCGGATCGTGCGGCAACCTACCCTGCTCCTCTTCATTTACGGGCTTTTTACGCTGATCATGGGGATCACGTTTGCGGACCTGGTGAGCATCTTCACACCCGATGCCTTTATCGTCGCCTGGTCGGCGGTCTTCTCCCGCATCGTGGTCCTCCTCGGTCTCTGTGTGATGGCTTACGGAATCCTGAGAGGGTAATATGCGTACCGGTACTTCGTTTGCACGGGACTGGCAACTGATCAAGGTAGCCCGGTCTCTGCGGCGCCACGACGTTACCGGGCCACTCGTACAATGCCTCCTCCGCGACGCCTCCCCGGACCTTGTAGCGCGGGTCACCGCCATCGCCGGGCGGCTCGGTGAGAGGGATGGAACGGCGCTCCTTGCCCACACCGAGGAGCGGTTCGATCCCCCCACCCTGATGGAGGGGCTCCTCCTGACCTGGGGGGTCCCCTGCGAGCCGAGAGATTCCACCGACGGGGGCGTGACGATCACCATCAGCGGCGACGGTGCGGCGACGGCTATCCGGACGACCTTCGCGGACGAGCGGGTGGCCGTGCCCTATCTCGCCGGCTATGCCCGGGCGCTCCAGAAGGATGCGGTGCTCGAGCCCGGCAGCGGTAGCGGGATGACGATCCGGTTCCCGCCCTGCGATGAGTGAGGCGGGTTCCCGCCCGACGACGTCCTGCTCTCTTATCGTCTTTCGGAACGCTTTTGCAAACAGTTATCTCTCCGGCACGTCAGGTTACTGGTGAAGCATTTGTCGAACGAGGGATGCACATGGAGATGGAATGTATGCGGACATGCCAGAGTTGCGGGATGCCGATGGGTGCGGAGGGCGATTTCGGAACGGAAGCGGGCGGCACGCCCTCGACGGAGTATTGCGTGTATTGTTACCGGGACGGGGCGTTCACCGAGCCCGACATCACCATCGACGGGATGGCGAAAAAATGCGGGGCGATCATGTCGGAGTTGTACTCAATTCCTCCGGAGAAGGCGGTGAACTTTTCGAAGGAACAACTCTCGTGCCTGAGGAGGTGGGCGGGAAGGGAGATTGCATCCTGCGGGAGCTGCGGGATGCCCCTTGTCCGGGATGAGGACGCCGGGACGGAGGCGGACGGGTCGCGGAGCACGAGTTACTGCACCTACTGCTACCGGGACGGGAGGTTCACCGAGCCCGACCTGACGCGGGAGGAGGCGGTCGGGAAGTATGCGCCGATGATGGCCTCACACCTCGAGATACCGGTCGATAAGGCAACGGAGATGGTGCGGCGGTACCTCTCGACGCTGCCGCGGTGGCGGGAGTAAGGTTTCAGGTCCCGGGTGAACTCTTATATCTCTCCCCGTCCCACCATCGATACAGGAGGAAGGGAGCGTGAGTCTACGTGCCGGGCTGCTTGAAAGAAGGGAAGAGATCCTCGCAGTCGCAGCCAGACACGGGGTCCGGCGAGTCAGGATCTTCGGGTCGGTCGCACGGGGGGAGGAGACTCCGGCAAGCGATCTCGACCTCCTCGTCGAGTTCGAGCCGGGGAGGAGCCTCCTCGATCACATCGCTCTCGCTCAGGACCTGGAGGATCTGCTCGGCCGCAAGGTCGATGTGGTGACTGAGAACGGGTTGCACTGGTATATCAGGGACCGCATCTTCCGGGAGGCCGTGCCGCTGTGAAGGACGAACGGCTGTATTTCATCCATATACTTGAATCAATCGACAGGATAGAGAGTTACACCCACAAAGGGCGGGACGCGTTCATGGGCTCCCCAATGGCACAGGACGCGGTGATCCGGAACTTTGAGATCGTCGGCGAGGCCGTAAAGCAGATCCCGGATTCCTTGAAGATGGAGTATCCGGATATCCCCTGGCGCCGGATCGCCGGCCTCCGTGACGTTCTGATTCATCAATATATGAGTGTGGACTTAGACGCCGTGTGGGCAATTGTTGAAGAAGAACTCCCCGAATTCAAGCAGACGGTTGCCGATATCCTCGCCAGACTGAAGGATCATTGACCCCGGCACATCTCCAGGCCGGAGCGCCCCGCTCATACCGCGGCTCCGGAGACCCGGACCCTGTCGATGATCAGGTCTTCTTCCGGCGGAACACCCCGACCTTCCCGACGTAGCGCTTCCACGTGCCCTTTGATCGTTTCTCTGCTGTTCTCCAGCGTCTCCTCGACCGTCTCCCCCGGGAATAGCGTCCGGAAAGCGCCGGAACTTCCGCCCAGAGCCCCCTCTTCAGCTCGTCGGATTACAACAGTAGATTCCATTTTTGACGCCCCGAGTACCTCAGAGACCGCATGCAATACCACATCTTGCCTGTCCCGGTCGGCTCTTAATTCTGTGTAATGGACCGGTGCCTCGTCAAGTTTCCGAAGGTGGCCGCGGTTCTCTTCGTACCGAGCCATACCGGGCCCTCGTGAGCGGGACCCGGTCGAACCAGTTAAGCGTACGGATCGGGGCGATCTGCCCCCACTGGATAACATCTATATGTTCCGGACCAATGTAAATATTACAGGATATGAACCCGGGAACCGATCTCTCTACCCAACTCATCCAGAAACGGGACGAAATTCTCTCTCTTGCACACCGGAGGGGAGCAAAAAACGTCCGGGTTTTTGGGTCGGTTGCACGAAACGAAGCCCGGACGGACAGTGATATTGATACCCTGGTCGATCTGGACCCCGACCGGAGTCTTCTCGATATGGGCGGTCTTGCCATGGATCTCTCCCGCCTGCTCGGTCACCCGGTCGATGTTGTGACCGAAGCAGGACTCCGAGAACGTATCCGTTCAAGGGTCTTACGAGAAGCGCGACCCTATGAGAGACGATCGCGAACGGATACTGGATATTCTCGAGGCTGTCGAACGGATTAGAGAGTGGCAGCCCGGGACCGTGAGTACTTCTACAATGATGAGCCGGCACAGCGTCCCGGGTGATCTACCATCTCCAGATCATCGGTGAGGCCGTACGGGGAATATCTTCGGAGTTCAGGGCTGCAAACCCCGATATCCCGTGGTCGGATATCATCGGGATGAGGAACGTCCTTATCCATCACTATTTTGGGATCGACCGGAATGCGGTCGAGCACGATGGCGTCGAAATCGAGAGGCGCTATGGAGGTTGAGCACGGGTGACACGAAAGAATGAGCAGCACGATGCGCGGGTTGGAGACACGGCGCTACGACCGGTCAACCCAAAAGACACCGGCTCTCAGGAACCGGACATCTCCTCGCTTCTTATCGATGTTCGCGACCTGATCTGCACGGCAAAGAGCCGCTGCTCTGACTGCGGTGAATGTAGAACTGGTCCTGCTGTACTGGCATATCGGCGGCCGAATCCATAGGGATATCCTCGGGGAACAGCGTGCTGCCTACGGGAGAAAGATAGTCTCGACATTGTCGCGAGAATTGGTAGCAGAGTACGGACCGGGATACAGCGACAAAAATCTCTGGCGGATGATCAGGTTTTCCACCCTGTTTCCATCGGGGATCGGGAGACTTCACGGCCGGAACTAGATCGATTCGGCAGAGGCCTTCCGCCGGGCTCGTCTCCCGGGGCGGCAGCTCCCGGATTGTGGTGTCAGCGACTCCACAATTCCACGTTGTGGGAGATCTACTGACGTCCTGCCTGTTCGTACACCCGGAGGAACTCTGCCCGTGGAATTCCTGCCTAGCGTGCGGATGGCTCGCAGGGTCGAGCCCTTGAGTCTCGCGTGGTTCAGCATCGTGAGCGGCGTCGTTGTGCCGTCCGGGTTGTCGCGAACGAGTGCGATGTGATTGCCCGTCCTGACGACCTGAAATCCAAACTTCCAGAGTTTTGAGCACCTTCCTCTGCGGGGCGTCGTGCGGGAACTTCATCTAGATGGCGACCTCGGCAACGAAGGTCTCCGTACTATCGTTGTTCTCAAATGCACTGTCCCCGAAGGTTTCGATGTGGAACCGGATGGCGGACTTTACCTCGGCAAGCGCCTCATCGTAGGTGTCCCCCTCTGCGATGACAGCCCCTTTCAAACCCAGGGGGTAGGCAACATAGCCGTCCGGATGCTTCTCAACGATGGATCTTCAAGGTCTTCATGGTCTCATCCCTCCTGTAGTGACGTGCAACCGGAACACAGGCGGTTCGTCCCGGTCTCCCGTACTCCTGTATATGCAAACAGAGGGTAAATGCTCTTCTGTCCCTCGATGCCATCCCCGGATATCCCCGCCCGGGCTCCGGGAGAACCCCTGCCAGCACGTCCGTAAACCGGCCGGGTTCCCCGGAACACCCACCTATCGACTTCGGGTGGGCCAGTACCGGGTCATTCTCACGATCGAGGACGAATACCTCCTGATCCTCGTGCTGGAGGCGATGGTTCGAGAACCGGAGCTTGAGAAACCCGAAAGGGTTTCGAGGCGGGACACCGGAGCAGCATCTACCGGTAGGAGGCGATCAGAAAGATGGCTCGTCCGTATGATCTTCCGCACAGATCCGCTCTGCACAAACGACAAAATCCGTCGCCTTGGCGATGACCGAGACCACCTCTTCCCGCATAATGTTCCGGCAGATCGTGTAATCCACCTCCTCCCGGAGTTCTTCGATCAGGTTCAATGCCCGTCCGTGCTCTCGAGCGAGTTCACCGGTCTTGACGTATTCCGAGCCGATCGCCGAGATCAACCCGGTATGAGTCTTTGTCTCTACGCCTTTTCGGCGCAGAAGAGCAAGGGCTGCAAGATACATCGCATAGTAGGCCCGATTGATTGAATCTTCGTAATGCCCCTCAGTGCAGAGGATACGTGCTGCATCGAGGCGCTGGTGCGATTTGACAAAAAGCGCCGTTATGACAGACCGGTCATTCACGTGAACTACCCCGCGCGTTAAACCGCCACGCCGTCATGAAGAACATGCCTGATGAAGGGGTACTGCCGGTGCGATGCAAGATCGGCCCGGGAGATGACCTTGACCGAGAGCCGCTCTCCCGTCAGCATCAGCAGGTCGAAAGCAAGTCCTGTGAGGTATTCACGAAGGTGAAAATCCTCCCTGGATGTAATCACAAGTATGTCGATATCGGAGTCCGGCCGATCGTCCCCCCGTGCCACGGAACCGAAGAGTATGATCTCCTCTATTGCATCACCACACGCCTCTCGTGCCTTTGCCGTGAATTCATGGACGACCGGTCGCTTGACCGAAAGCATACGGTGGAGTAGTTGTGAATGCAGGGCAATAATGATTACTGATCGAAACTTCACGGCCGGAACTACCCCGGCTCGGCAGAGGCTTTCCCCCGGGCTCGACTCCCGGGGTGGCGGCTCCCGGATTATGGTGTCAGCGACTCTACAATTCCACGTTGCAAGGGATCTACTGACGTCCTGCCTGCTCACATATCCAGGGGTACTCTGCCTTGAGCCTCGTATGGTTCGATGTCGTTGTGTCGTCCGGCTGCTTCTCAACGATGATCTTCAAGGTCTTCGTGATCTCATCCCCCTGCAGTGACGTGCGACCGGAACACAGGCGGTTCGTCCCGGTCTCCCGTACTCCTGTATATCCAAACCGAGGGTAAATGCTCTTCTGTCCCTCGATGCCATCCCCGGATATCCCCGCCCGGGCTCCGGGAGAACCCCTGCCAGCACGTCCGTAAACCGGCCGGGTTCCCCGGAACACCCACCTATCGACTTCGGGTGGGCCAGTACCGGGTCATTCTCACGATCGAGGACGAATACCTCCTGATCCTCGTGCTGGAGGCGATGGTTCGAGAACCGGAGCTTGAGAAACCCGAAAGGGTTTCGAGGCGGGACACCGGAGCGGCATCTACCGGTAGGGAGGCGATCAGGAAACATAACCGTTCCCGGTCTTCTGCCGTCGGAACGGTGCGGTAGGAGGCCGTGCCTCCGGGATAACATGTATAGGCCCGACGGCACCGTATCTACTACAGGACATGAATCCGGGAACCGACATCTATACCCTTCTCGTCCAGAAACGGGACGAGATCCTCGCCCTCGCGCACCAGAGGGGGGCTAGAAGCATCCGGGTCTTGCTCAACGTAACTTATTCAGATCTTCAACAGTCATGCCGGCCTGTTTTAACTCGCGGGGGTGAAGGGGCGGAGCGAGAAGTCCCCGGTCAACAGGTACGGGGATGACACGGCACAACCCAAAGGGTTGTGCCGTGTGCTTCAGATGGTGAACTATACCCTCTGGAGCAACATCGCTGCTCTCTCGCAGACGAAGAAAAGGGGTCGAAAGATCGGCAGACTCCGGTTCAAGAGCGCATTCCGGTATCGGACGCTCAACTATAACCAGTCGGGGTTCAAGATCGACCGTGAACACAGCACGATCACGTTTTCGAAGATTGGAGCGATTCCATTCACGATGTATCGACTATATACCGGAAACGTAAAGGGTGTTTTGATCACTTGCTCCAATGATAAATGGTATGTGATCGTTCAGGCGGAACAGGAGATCTCTGAACCGAAACGAGAAGGGAGATCTGTCGGGATCGATGTCGGTCTGAACTCGTTTGCAGTCGATAGTGACGGTGCAGTGATCGAGAATCCCCGGTTCTATGAGCACTCGCTGAAGAAGATCAAGAAGATCCAGCAGAGCATTGCCCGGAAAAAACGGTTCTCGCAGAACTGGAAGAAGGCAAAAAGCGGACTGGAAAAAGTCTATGATCATATCACGAACCAGAAGAGAGATTTCCTGCATAAACTCTCCCGCCAGTACGTTGACATCTATGCAACGATCTGCGTTGAAGCACGGAAGACCCCCACGGGGTCTTCCTGACAGGAAACTCCCTCCTGGAGTTTCCGTGACCTGAATATCAAGTATCTCAAAGAGAAGGGTAAATCCCGCGGGCTTCGGAGGAGTATTCACGATGCATCGTGGGGACGATTTTTATTGTATCTCTCGTACAAGGCTGAAAGTGCTGGTACGAACCTCATCAAAGTCGATCCCCGGGATACGACGCAGATGTGCTCGAACTGCGGAAGCATCGTGAAGAAGAGTCTCTCCGAGAGAGTCCACGAGTGCTCATATTGTGGGTTTGTTGCCGATAGAGATTACAATGCTGCGGTGAATATTCACCGCGTGGGGATGGAACAGCCCTTTGAGCCACGGAAACTGCAGAGCAGTTTCCTGACAGGAAGATGCTCCGCATCTTCCGTGCTGTGGAGATGAGACCTCTACATCACATCCCTGTGATGCAAGTATTGTCCATGAAGCAGGAAGCCCCGCCCTGAAGGGCGGGGTAGTTCACCCGACGATTCCCGAAGAACCTGTATGCACCGGAGAAATCCCGGTGCAGGGAGTCATCACGAATGTATCACGACAACAGAGGAACCGAACAGAAAACCGGGGGCGGCAGCCCGGACCCGAAGTGCCACCACGCGCTCCGCCAGGCCGCCACTGGTACTTCTTCACCGGAGGAGATAAGCGTGCCCCCGGAGCCGGTGCCGCTCTTCCTGGTGCCGCAGGCGGTCGCCGCCGAGATCCGGCGGCACAGCCGGGAGGTGCGGGAGATCTGCGTCCGGCGGACCCGGAACCACCAGTACATCGTCAGCGTCGAGTGGGGGCGGCCGTGACCCCGGAGAGTCGCAAACCTTTGGTTTTCTCCCGCTCCGGTCCTATCGGACCATCGCGCCCGGCACCCTCGCCTGTGCCTCGACCGGAGGGCTTCTTATTCTGGTCGAGCGGGGCCTGGATCGTTCCGCTCGTCTCGTTCCGGCGGGCGGCATGCGGGGAGGCGGCGAGTGCCCCCCTCTTTTCTCTCGTCCGGGAGGCGGGCATATGATTGAGGAGGGACGCCGGGTGGTCGGGAAGGACATGGTAATTACGCGACCGCGAACTATCGCCGGACATTTTCGAAGAAGGGCCCGTTCATCTCATATCTTTCATCGACCGCTGAAAGGAGTTCATTATGAACGGTTCCTTTCGAGAAATAGAGGGCCGTGATCACGCCGGCGTCTTTTGCCGCCTCAATCGCTGGAACGAAGTCGCTGTCACCAGAAACAATGATGGCGTAACGGATCTGGTGAGACCAACTTAACCTCACCAGTTCCACAGCCATGAGGATATCGACCCTCTTCTGTTCAAACGAGCCATCATGGTTTTTCCGGAGTTTTCCAAATCGCATCTGGAACCGGGGCAGGCTTTCAATAATTTCTCGAAATTTACAGTAGTTTCCATAACGTACCTTCTCGTTATCAGTGGGCAGTTCGCTCTGATACGGCATGCAGTCGTAGAAATAGGTACGCAGCCTCTCTTTATCGCCGCAAACGACGGTACAAAATTTTTCAAAATCGATCCTCATGCCGTCAGGAACCACTTTGGACAAATACCCGTTATCGATGAAAACAGCAGCCCGCGATATCATTAATCACTGAGGTTGTCCCAAAACCCCCTATGCTGGGAGGGGGACACCCAATCGCACCTAGCGGTGCTCATGCACCCGCCGTTCCGCCGGGCGCACCTCCCGATCCCTCCCCCCGTGGCGATATGCTGTCTTCCGCAGGAAGATAGCAGGAGCACCGTAAGGTGAGACTCCCGATGGGAAGCCGTTTCACCCTCCTTGCCCAGGATATAGTTCAGATGGTAGAAACCTCAGAGGTGAGTGTTCCGATCAGGATGTATGGAGGTTCATAGATCTTTTTGGGATGACCTCACTAAAAGGGCGATTGAAAAGAAGAAACTACCGTCCCGCAAGGGAACGGTAGCGTGTATAACAGATACACGTACTGCTCCATGCGAGAAGAATTTTTCGATCTTCAACGAGTCTTCGACGCGGGGACCGGGATGCAAAACCTACGGACACTTCTGTGGGAACGGATCGGAAGTCCACTGGTTTTGGCCGGGGTCACCGTCTTTGCCTCAAAAAGATCTTAGATCCATTGTCGCCCGGCCGGGTATGAATCATCCTGAGGGGATGCGGAGCCCCTCGCCAGGAGCGTGAATCTGAGCGGTTTTTTGCGAAGGGACCCGGGCACCAGCACTCACCGTTCCCCCCGGCTCAGTTCCTCTTCCAGTTCGTCCACCGTCGGCAGCCCGTCCCGCAGGTCCTCCGGGAGGCTGGTCGTCAGTTCGTATCCCGCGATCCCGATCGGCTTTTCCATGTCCCGGAGGGCGTACTCGGCAATGATGCGGTTTCTCGACTTGCAGAGCACAAGCCCGATGCTCGGGTTGTCGTCCGGGTGGCGGAGGAGGTCGTCGACCGCCGAGAGGTAGAAGTTCATCTTGCCCGCGTACTCCGGGATGAATTCGCCCACCTTCAGGTCGATCACCACGTAGGACCGGAGTTTCAGGTGGTAGAAGAGGAGGTCGATGTAGAAGTCCTGCCCGCCGACATCGAGCCGGTACTGGCTGCCCACGAACGCAAACCCCACGCCGAGCTCCAGCAGGAACTCGCGGATGTGGTCAAGTAGGGCCCGCTCCAGTTCACTCTCCCTGACCTTCTCTCCCATCCGGAGGAAATCAAAAACGTAGGGGTCCTTCAGGGTCTGGAGGGCGAGGTCCGACTGCTCCGCCGGGAGAGTCGCCGAGAAATTTGTCACCGCCCGCCCCTCTCGCTCGATAAGCCCGCTCTCGATCTGGTGGACGAGGACGTTCCGCGACCACCCGTTCGCGATGGTCTTGTGGATATACCATTCGCGCTGTTTCGGGTCCTTTACTTTATCGAGCAGCGTTACCGTATGATACCATGTAATTTGTGCAAGCACCTCTTGCACAAATTCAGGGTCGGGCCACGCCTCCGCAAACGAGCGCATATATTTCAAGTTCCTGGGAGAAAATCCCTTCATTTCGGGAAACTCCCTCCTGAGATCGGCCGAGAGGCGGTCGATCACCTTCGTCCCCCACCCCTCCTGCTCCTGCCTATGCAGGATCTCTCGCCCGATCTGCCAGTAGAGGAGGATCAACTCCCGGTTCGCTGACAGCACCGCGCGGGTCTGTGCTTCCCTGATCCGCACCTTCAGACCTGCGAGAAAAGCAGGATAATCCTCGGGGAGCACCTCACTCGAACCCATACCCGATCCTCCTCAGGTTCTCCCGGATCTCCCCTTCCAGCCGTGCCGACTCCGAAAACTGCTCCTCGAACGGCTCCCCGTCGTCCTCGACCTCCGCGTACCGCCCCGGCGTCAGGACGTGGCGATCTTCGGGGTCGGCCCTCTGCTTCCGCAATGCCGCTGCTTTCACACGCTGCCCTTCGAAGGCGCCCGAGATGAATTTGAGGAAGAACAGTCCGGGGGCCGTGCCATCCCAGTTTTTCTTGTTTCCGTTGTTTTTTGCCATTATCTCGCCCAAATGCAGTCCATACGTCTCCCCGCCGGTACAATCGGTCACGCTCGCGGCGTGCAGCCTCAAGTCTGGTGCCGCAAGTACGTATCCCAGGATTGAAGCCCGTGCTCTGCGAGGGTTTTGATGAGTGTACCGTAATCTTTGTTTTGCTAAATCTGACCGAACATAGCAAAAACTCATGCAGTGAGGGTATTTTCGTCACCGGTTGGTTCTGAGAGCATTACCGGATATTTTACCCGGGCAGGGCGCCTGACGACCGTATGGAGCATGTCGGTGATGCCGCAGGCCTTCACCGCAACCTGTAGACGTGCTGGCGATGATCAATTGCTATCAGGTACACTGTTCTTTCTCTTTCGTCGGGAAGGAATATCAGCCGATAACGCTTTGCAATCCGGGTTGCTTTCTTCCCGTGTAATGCACCTGAAAGCCAACCGCCTGTATTGAGGGGGTCTTGTTTCAGGCGTTGAAGTTTTTTTCCGAGTTCAATTATTACTTCTTTGTTGCCTTCGACCTTTGAGAGGCTCTCGACAAATGTATCGGTCCTCCGGATCGCCCATTCCATCAGGACAGCTCGCTGAGCAGGTCGTCTATCGAAGATATCTCCCGGAATCGTCCGGCTGCGATGTCTTCTTCGCTTTTTTGTATCTGCGCCATCGTTTCGGGGTTGCTGAGAATCTCAACGGTATCAAGAAGGGCGTCAAGATCTTCCCGCCGGACCATTGTCTCCTGTATCTTTTTGATTTCAAGATAGAGTTCATCGATGGTGACAGCCGGAGTCATGAGTAGTAGTAACCGTCTGTTCAAATAAAAGTATTCTGGAGGTGGCGAGTGCCTTTCTCATGATGGCGGTCGTGGTCGCCTTTGCCAGGGAGCACGGCGTTATAACCGCTGTAGGCTAATGCATCGATTGCTCCGGAGGCATCGGAGAAGATCCAGTACCGTGAGAAGATCCGGTACCGTAATCTCCTCGATCTCGCCCATCGCGGTCTGTTGGAAGCGGTCGGTGCGAAAAGGGTAGAAAATACGTTTTAGCCCGATCACATCCCGGGAAAGCCTGATATGATGATAGCGTCTGACAGATGATGGACATTTATCAGACATATCGGGCATCTTCGGTTTCTGAGTGCCCGCTATCTACCACCTGAGGTTGAGAGAATCGGTATTTCGTAGGGGGTTGAAACGCCACGGCTTCACCTCACCCCTCTCCTTTATTCCGCTCCCGGACCAGCCGGGCGTCCCGGGGATCGATCCCGGTCGGTCTCCCGCGGATGAGGGCGAGACCTGGGAGAATGCAGCGGAGCCGAAGCTTTCCGGGTGCCGGGGGAACTATTGTCGGACTGAGGGCGACACCGGGGTATTTGATAAAAAAAAGGCGTTTGTCCGTTCCGCCCCGGTCGTGGCTCAGGCGGCAGAAAGACTGTACCGTGTTCCAAACAGGGTGTATCGGCGGTTTTCAGATTGTTTGGGGATGGTCTAGACAAAAAAGATGGAGGTTCTAGTGAAATTAGAACGCCTTTGTCGACCCTTTAACAAGCTTGTCTTCAAAGGTGTATTCGCATTTAATGACCCCTTTATAGTCTAGATTCCTCTTCAGTTCTACATGCCCAACGTAGGACCTCGGGTCTCCGGGTTCGAGCACACCCATGGTGATAGTCTTGGTCACCTTCTTATCTTTCTGTTTTGAGTCTGTCGGCGTCATCTCGATGATCAGTTTAAAGTCGTACGCCGTCGCCTCTCCCCGGTTCTGCACCTCTCCGGAAACCTCTATGAGCCCACCCTGCTGGAGCATCTTTGTCTCGGTAATACCCACATAGATGTCGGGTTTGCCTTTTTTGAGGGTTTTCTTGACCGTCGAGGTCTTATTTGCGGATATCGTAATCGTGGAGTTGCTTTCCAGATATCCGAGCATCGTCACGAGAAGGTTATGCTTCCCCGCAGAAATGTTCGTCAGCGTGAGGGGAGCGGTTCCCATCTTTTCGCCGTCCAGATACACCGTGGCGCCCCAGGGGTCCGACGAAATTGTGACGCTTCCGTACCCGGGAGTGGGCGTCGGCGTCGGTGTGGTTTTTCCCTGAGCGGTTACGCCGGGCTGGTTTGCGGGGTTCGTGCATCCGGCCGAGAACAGCGCGAGGATCAGCAGACAGATGAGAACGGTTTTGTATCGCATGAACAGCATACTGGTGCTCCCATAGTTTAAAGGTTATTGTTCTTTCCCGGGGACGAATATTGCACTCAACCATTTTCGGGGAAGAAGAAGGGGTATTTATGCCACGCTGCCATTTAGGAGTGAATAAGCCATAACAATCAAATAGCATCACCCTCCGAGCATCTTCACCAGCACCGCCACGACCCCGCCGACGATCCCTCCGGCCCCGGCGCTCACCGCCGACAGCCGCCGCTCCTCGCACCTTACGGTGCTCCCGCTCTGCTCCTGCGGAGCATCGCGTCTCGAAACCCTCCGGGTTTCTCAAGCTCCTGCCCCGCACCTTCGGTGCTCATGCTCCGGCCCTTCAGGCCATCGCACCCTGCGGCCAGTCGCTCTTCTCCGGCTTTCTCCGCCCGAGAGCCGCTCCAGCGCCCGAATCCTGGCCTCGAACTCCTCAAGTCGCACCTTCGGTGCTCCCGCTCCGGTTCTAACGAACCATCGCGTCCTGCGCCTCCATCCGCTGCAGCGCCCGGCAGATCCACTTCACATCCCGGTTCGTCTCGTAGATAAGTTCCCTGGTGGTCTTTTCCCCGGTCATCCTGGTAACCCTCCGGAAGAATATGGAACGGCGGAGAGAAAATGCCTGACCGTAAGGAATATATCCCATAATCGGAGCCCGTTTTGCCCTCCCCGATAAAGTCAGGCTGATACTCTCCCGCGTCCACCCTATAAGTGTCTGTCATATTCCCGGGAGCATGCAGGCTGCGGAAGATGCTTCGCATCTTCCCATCAGGCACGACCAGAGGGTTGTGCCGTGAGGAGTGAAAAACCATGGCAGACTTCGTTCAGAAGACCGTGAACAGGACGGCGGTCCGGGACCTTGCGGTCCCGATCGTCGACGTAACGTCGTTCGAAAACCTCATCGAGAGCGTCATCGCCGACAACCCGTTCGGGTGCGTCGGGTATACCGGCCGCGACGGCGAGCCCGTCGCTGCAATCGTCCGGAACCGCGAGCACTACACCGCGAAGGTGAACTTCATCGACGGCGAGGGCAAGCGGGTCGGGACCGTCTCGCTCCAGTCCCCGACGATCGCCGCCTTCGAGGCGAACGCCGCGGAAGCGCTCGACAACACGGCCCTCGCGGCCGCGATGGGCGGGGAAGCCGAGCGCAACTTCGCTGGCGAGACCTACTACGCCCAGCTCAAGTGCCACGACCCGTCGGGTGACGACTACTACGTCACCTTCACCCGCCGGACTGTCCGGATCTCGTCCTACCAGGACGACGCCATCCGGACCGCGGTCGAGACCTGGGCCGATGCCGTTCCCGCACTGGCGTGAAGCGGGGACCTCCGTCCCCTGCTTTTCTCCCCGTCCACTTTCACCCCGCGCACGGCTCCTCGTTAACTACTACCTCTTCTCCAGACTGACGTATGACGCACTCTCCCCTTCTCCGCCACGACCAGACCCTCTTCCGGGACCCTGACGTCTTCGAGTTCACGTTCGTCCCCGACCACCTCCACCACCGCGACGCCCAGGTCCAGGAACTCGCCTTCCTCATCCGGCCGGCCCGCCGGGGCGGGAGCGCTCTCTCCGCCGTCCTCCGCGGCCCGCCCGGGACCGGGAAGACCACCACCGTCCGCCGACTCTTCCGCGAGGTCACCGAGACCACCCGGCAGGTCGTCCCGGCGTACGTCAACTGCCGGCACGACCGCACACCGCTTGCGGTCTACCGGAGCATCTTCGAGCAAGTCCACGGCTACGCCCCGCCTCCGGTCGGGCGGCACCTCGACGAGATCAAGCGGGGGATCGCCGCCAGGCTCCGGGACCACGATGCAGCGCTCATCGTCTGTCTCGACGACGCAAACGAGCTCATCCCGGCAGGAACCTACAACACCCTCCTCTACCAGATCCTCCGGCTCTATGAGAAGTGGAACGTCAGAAAGCCCGGGGTCTTCGCGGTCACGAGCGACCTCGCCCTGAACCTCTACGCGGAAGCCGACGAGAGCGTCCGGTCGGTCTTCCACCCGACCGAGGTCAATTTTACACCCTACACGAAGGTCGAGGTCCGGGATATCCTTGCCGACCGCGTCCGGCAGGGGCTCTACCCGCGGGTGGTCTCAAAGGTCCTCCTCGACCGTATCGCCACCATCGCCGCCGGTGAACAGGACGTCCGGATCGGGATCGACCTCGTCAGGCTGGCGGTCCTCCGGGCGGAAAAGGACGGCCGTCGCCGGGTCACCCCCGGCGACGTGACGGCTGCCGGCCGGGCGGTCGCGGCACCGGTCCTTGCCACCCGTGCCGCGGGGCTCTCGGACGACGAGCGCATACTGCTCCGCCGGATTGCGGAACGATCCAGGGAAGGGGCAGATATGACGGCGGGAGCGGTCTTTGAGGCGGCGCGGGATTACCTCCCGGTCGGGAAGACGACCTACCACGAGCACCTCAACGGGCTCGCGAAAGCCGGGTTCGTCGATCTCGTGCCCGGAGCGGGCCGGGGGCGGGAGCGGGAGGTCCGCCTCCGGTACGACCCCGGGGACGTGGCCGCCGCCTGCATCGGATCAAAAAAGCCCGGATCGATCATCACCCCGGATTCGGTTCGCAATCGTTGATTCCTTCCCGATCCTCTGGAATCCGAATTTTGGATAAAGTAACGTTTAAATAGTCTCTGTTGTTAAATTCGGGGCCATTGGCTCACCTTTTTAACCCACGGTCCCCGAAGATGATGTATGCGCCGGAAAGAATCCCGGTGCAGGGAGATACAAAATATGCAACACGACGACAGGCCCCCATGTAGGGGAGGAACCGAATCGAAACCCAGAGGCGGCAGCCCGGATCCAAAGTGCCACCACGCGCTCTGCCAGGCCGCCACTGGTACATCTCCCCCGGAGGGGATAAGCGTGACCCCGGTACCGCTCTTCCTCGTTCCGCAGGCGGTCGCTGCCGAGATCCGGCGACACGGCCGGGCGGTGCGGGAGATCAACGTCCGCCGGACGAAAAACCACCAGTACACCGTCAGCGTCGAGCGGGGCCGGCCATGACCCCGGAGTCGAAACCCTTCGGGTTTCTCCCGCTCCGGTCCGATAGGACCATCGCGCCGGGAACCCTTACCTGCACCGCGACCGGCGGTCTCCTCGTTTTAGTGGAGGCGGAGCGCTGCCGGATCACGCCCGAGGACGCGAAGAGACTCATCTTCTCCGGCCACCCGGCGCCGGTCACGTGTGAACGAGTGCGGCGGACGGGGGGCGTCGTCACAGGGGCATTAACGATCGAAGGATACGCGGCGATGAACCTCGCCGGGAGAGCAGTGGTGATCCGGACCCGCATCGGCTCCTGGATCGTCCCGCTCGTCAGTTTCCAGCGGGTGGTGCGCGGGGAGGCGTCGAGCGCTCCTCTCTTCCCTCTTATCCAGAGGCGGGCATATGGTTGAGGAGGTCCGCCGGGCCGTGGAGGTCTTCGACGCTGACAGAGTGGTCGGGAGGTACACATAATCCTGCTACCTCGAACTATCGCGCCGAACACTCTCAAAGAAGGACCTGTTCATCTCATATCTTTCATCGACCGCTGAAAGGAGTTCATTATGAACCGTTCCTCTTGAGTAATAAAGGGCCGTGATCACTCCGGCGTCTTTTGCCGCCTCAATCGCCGGAACGAAGTCGCTGTCACCCGAAACGATGATAGCGTGACCGATCTGGTGAGACCAGCTTAACCGCACCATTTCCACAGCCATGAGGATATCGACCCTCTTTTGTTCAAATGAACCATCGCGGTTCTTCCGGAGTTTTCCAAATCGCATTTGGAACCGGGGCAGGCTTTCAATAATTTCTCGAAACTTACAGTAGTTTCCATAACGAATCTTCTCGGAATCGGTGGGAGGTTCGCTCTGGTACGGCATGCAGTCATAAAAATAGGTACGTAGCCTCTCTTTATCGCCACAAACTGCGGTACAAAATTTTTCAAAGTCGATCTTAATGCCATCAGGAACTATTTTGGACAAATATCCGTTATCGATGAAAACAGCAACCCGAGATATCATTAACCACTAAAAGGACGATTGAAAAGAAGAAACTACCGTCCCACAAGGGAACGGTAGCGCGTATAACAGGTACACATATTGCTCCATGCGATAAGAAATTTTCGATGAGTCCTCAACGCAGGGGTTGGGATTCAAACCCACGGGTTCCCCTGCGAGATCACCGAACTACCCGAGTAAGGATGGGAATCAGGATTGACCATCGCTGTTTTTATCGGCGTAACCTCCGTCTTCGCGTACGTGGCGCTCGGTGCCGTCATCCAGGTCGCCGAGCCGGTCATGGTGCAGGCAAGTGCCGACGGCGAGTATATACGGTACATCGCCGTCATGGTGAGGGTCCCCCGGGACGGCGCCTATATCGACGTGGAACGGGTCGTCGTCACCGTGTCCACCGCGGAGTCCATGCAGACCTACACGGGAACGACCCGGTGGCGCCCGATAGGCGGTGGCGGAGGAACAGGGATGCCGGTTTTCTGGCAGATGCAGATCCCGTTATTTCAAGCCGATGACCCCACGCTTCCGGGAGATCTGCTCATCGGTCAAAACCAGAGGTTCTTTGTCGAGATGAAGCCCTTGGATGCCGTTCCATGCACGGTAGAGCGCACAGCACCGGCTGGTATGAGTCCCGGTAGTTGGCACGAAGTATAGATGAGGGGGCGCATACAGCGCACCTGGTATGCCCCTGGCCGGGTTATCATGCCTTCTTATACACTTTTTGGACCGTTTCCAGCGGTATTGGCCCCTGCGTACTATTCAGGATGGTGTCGAGCAGCATAACAACTGCAATCAGGATGATCCAGGGCGACCGTCAGGGTGTGGAGAGGAGGAGAACACACCGTGGATCGACAGGTGAAGTCAGCGGGGTATGGTGAGGAATCGGATCCAGCTGCAAGATGTCCCGGATCGGTTCCATGACTGCAGGCAGACCGACGAACCTGCGATAGCCCGGTCCCGGCTGCCCTTTGAGCAGGAGAAGAACCGGCAACCGGTTGCCGGGCCATCGCGTCACTCCTCCTCTCCCGCCTCTTCCCCGCAGTCGTCCTCCTCGTTGTATTCATCCTCGTCGTCCTCTGCCCTCAGGATGTACCACGCGACGGCAAGGATGAGCGGCACGCCGACCGGGACGGCAAACCCCGCTGGGCCGTGGAGGAGGGGGCCGTACTGGATGAGACAGGAGAGGAGATAGGCACCGCCCGCTCCTCCTACCAGGAGGGCGAGGGGTTTTTTGAACGATTCATAATTTTCCTGCCGCCGGGCTGCAAAGTAGACGATTGCGGCGATCAGGAGAGAGGTGCCGCAGAGCTGGAGGAGGATCGAGAGGGCTGACCGGCCGGTGATGGTGCCGGAGGTGACGTAATCGAGGTCACGAAACACAGTGATGACGCTCGTCCCGAGATACGTTTCCTGGTAGCGCAGGAACGGAAACTGAAGGGCCGCGCCGATGGCGTCGCCGAGGGTATAAATGTTTACAGGTAGAACGAGGGTGAGGGCGAGGAATGATATAAGAATTGATTGCGTTTTGAAATGCATTATGTCTCTCCGTAACGTATGAAATGAGATCTGCAGGGGTAATAATATAGTTAGTTGTTAATTGGCTCCAGCCTCTGAAACGGGATTCATCCGTAGTGGTCTGACCCGCATTTTGCCGGACGTCGATCGGATGGTCGTTTCATCTCGATTCGTAGCATCCGGTGGTCTTTCAGGTATTCTCCCAAATCGGTCGCCCAATCCCGTCGGTGCCCAGTTCAAGAACTTTGGTGGCGTTGTCTACGGAGTCCGGAGGACCTTAGCGGCAGGTTGTCGAGTTTGCGGGTCAGGATAGAGGTTGCAGAAAAAAAGGGTTAGACGTAGGTATCAAGGACAACCTGCTCCGTGCCATCCAAGAAGTATCCTACAGCAAGAACGTGGTCACGCGAAGTAGTTCCGTTGTCCACGAAGACTACCGTTTCACCAACAGGCAGTAAGGCTGTTAGATTTAAGTCGGTCAGACTAGTTTCCTTCTTTACCTTAAAGGGAGAGGTGTTACTTACGTAGCAATACTGAGTAGACAGATCATCCCCAACCGTTATTTTCAGGTAGTTGAGAGTGCTGGCATCGGCACCGCCCTTGTAATTCACGACAATGTCATCTCCATTTTGGCTGGCAGTAGCCGCAACCGTCTTCGTCGTACCCATGTTCCCGCTCATCCCAAACACAAACGCCGCGATAACCGCGGCGAGGATCACCGTGATGGCGACCATGAGCCGTGATGGCGACCATGAGGATGGTCCCGATCACCGGCGACACCGCTTCTTCATTCTGCTTGAAGTTCAGCATACTTATGCACCTCTCCTGACAAAATGCCCTTCCGGGGCTGTCAGTTGGCGAGATAACCTATTTTTTAATCGTATATAAGGATACCGGAGTCATTTTTTCCGGAACGATTTTATATCGTCGGACATGCCTGTGCGAAACGATCATTCATGAAATAAAGAAGTTGTTGAAATGAACATACGGGCCCGGATCGCTGTTTTGAGGATAATACGAGTTCGCCACCCGGGGGATGAAATCCGGGCCCGAAAAGCGCCCCGGGGGTGCGGCAGGTGGCGGGGACTTCCGGCCCGATACGCGCCCGGATTCCGTCGTGTGCGCTTCCGGTCCTGCGGGCCGGGGCGGGAACACCAGAGGTGCGGGTTGCGGCTGCCCTGCGGGTGCGGCGGACGGCGCGCCCGGACCTTGAGAGGCCGTCGGGCTTCAGGTCGGGGCGGGAGGCTGCCCGCGCACCCCGGGCGGTGGTTGCAACCCCCTGTCCGACCGGATGACCGCCGGGATCGATCTCGTCCCTGCAGCAGGCCCCCCGCCGGCCGGCAGGAAGGCATGGCGGAACCGGTGGACTGCTACAGGGATGCCCGAAACTCGTCGACGGTGATCCCGCCTGGAAGAGGATCGCCCGGAGCGTCCGGGGTGCGAAGGATCTTCCCGGAGTGCACGACAGGAACGATCACATCACGGTGCGCATGATGGAGTTCTGGTGGCTCCCCGGACGATGCACCTGCCGGCCCCCCTCTCGTTTGAGGACATGGTCGTCCCGGATCGGTCTGCAAACCGTTGGTGCACTATGTTTGGAGCATTCGATTGCAGGTCTCCAGTTGCCCGACGGCAGCATCGGAAGTATTCCGGGCAGAAATTCGAGCGGTATTATCACCCTGAGAGGCAATATCGCACTGTATGGTAGGAACATGAGGGTATTCACGGCCGTGCTGTATAAGGAAGAGGACGTTTGCGTAGCCGAGTGCCCGACGGTCGGCACCGTCAGTCAGGGCAGGACGGTAGAAGAGGCGGTGGCCAACCTCAAGGAAACAACGGAGTCGTAACTGGAGGAGTTCTCGCTGAAGGACGGGCGGAAACCGATTATCACGATGTTTGAGGTGGCCGTGGGTGCCGGAGCTTAGACCGGTTTCCGGTGCGGCTGTAATGAAAACACTCACAAAATAGATGATAAAGTTCCCGCACGACGCCCCGCAGAGGAAGGTGCTCAAAACTCTGGAAGTGCTTGAATTTCAGGTCGTCAGGTCGCGACAACCCGGACGGCACAACGACGCCGCTCACGATGCTGAACCACGCGAGACTCAAGGGCTCGACCCTGCGAGCCATCCGCACGCTAGGCAGGAATTCCACGGGCAGAGTTCCCGGGTGTACGAGCAACTGTGACTGATCCCGGTCAGAACCTGGCAAGGAAGGATTCGGTCAGAGATCTATCGACAGGAGATACAGCGACTGAGATGAGGAACGGTACCGGGAACGAGACAAAGCCGAAACAGCCTTTTCAGTCCTCAAAAGGAGATTCGGAGAGGAACTGAAGGCAAGGAGATACCGGTTATCAGGTCAGGGAGATCAGGAGCGAGGTGATCCTCCATAACCTGACGAAGGCAGGGCAACGGGTTGAGATTGTTGTTACCCCGGGAAGAATTCAACAGAGCCGGAATATCTTGCTTTTTCTTGGAGAGACCGGCGGGGCAATTAAGTATAAATCTCCCTGATTGATAGGTTATGGTATGAAACTGCGTGTGGTGCTTGAGCCCAGTGAGGATGGAGGATACACCGCCTATGTGCCGAGCCTTCCTGGCTGTATTAGTGAAGGCGACACGAGGGAAGAAGCGCTGGATAATATCAGGGAAGCAATTGATTTGTACCTTGAAGCAGTTGAGGACGATTTAGTAGTGAACTACCCCGCCCTGAAGGGCGGGGCTTCCTGCTTCATGGACAACACTTGCATCACCGAGATGTGATGTAGCGGCATCGTCTCCACAGCACGGGAAATCGAAGATTTCCCTGGCTGGGAAATGCTCTGCATTTCCACAGCACGGAAGATGCGGAGCATCTTCCTGTCAGGAAACTGCTCTGCAGTTTCCGTGGCTCAAAGGGCTGTTCCATCCCCACGCGGTGAATATTCACCGCAGCATTGTAATCTCTATCGGCAACAAACCCACAATATGAGCACTCGTGGACTCTCTCGGAGAGACTCTTCTTCACGATGCTTCCGCAGTTCGAGCACATCTGCGTCGTATCCCGGGGATCGACTTTGATGAGGTTCGTACCAGCACTTTCAGCCTTGTACGAGAGATACAATAAAAATCGTCCCCACGATGCATCGTGAATACTCCTCCGAAGCCCGCGGGATTTACCCTTCTCTTTGAGATACTTGATATTCAGGTCACGGAAACTCCAGGAGGGAGTTTCCTGTCAGGAAGACCCCGTGGGGGTCTTCCGTGCTTCAACGCAGATCGTTGCATAGGTGTCAACATACTGGCGGGAGAGTTTGTGCAGGAAATCTCTCTTCTGGTTTGTGATATGATCATAGACCTTCTCCAGTTTACTCTTTGCCTTCTTCCAGTTCTGCGAGAACCGCTTTTTCCGAGTAATGCTCTGCTGCACCTTCTTGATCTTCTTCAGCGAGTGCTCATAGAACCGGGGGTTCTCGATCACTGCCCCGTCGCTATCGACTGCAAACGAAGTCAGACCGAGATCGATCCCGACGGATCGTCCCTCTCTCTTCGGTTCGGAGACCTCCTGTTCCGCCTGAACGATCACATACCATCTCTCACTGGAACGGGTGATCAGGACGCCCTTCACCGTGCCAGCGTACGGGCGGTGCATTCTGAACGGAAGTGTTCCGATCTTCGAGAACGTGATCGTGCTCTGTTCGCGGTCGATCTTGAACCCGGACTGGTTGTAGTTGAGCGTCCGATACCGGGATGCGCTCTTGAACCGGAGGTTGCCGATCTTCCGTCCTCGCTTCTTCGTCTGGGAGAGAGCGGCGATGTTGCTCCAGAGGGTATAGTTGACCATCTGGAGCACACGGCACAACCCTTTGGGTTGTGCCTGACAGGAAGATGCGAAGCATCTTCCGTGCTTTAGAGTATACGCCCTTCAGAAATGGATTCTCCTCTTTCAGCGTGACGATCTGCGCCTGCATTCCTCGCATCGTCGGAGTGAACCCATGTTCCCGCGCAGTAGTACATTCTTCGAGAAGTTTGTTGTAGAGCCACCTACAGGTATCGAGCGCACCGTTCAGTCGTGCCGCAGTGGTTGCATCGGGATACGCCCGGTACTTGTAGGAAACGATCATTTACTTCTCCATCTGAGAGTCAACATACTCTTTCAGCGCATCAAGTCTTACTATCTTCTATTCCTCCAACCACGCTCGCAGATTCTTCGACCCACCCCGGGAACCCCCGGCCGCCGGGACAGCATCCTCACGAACCCCTGAAGGAGGGCGCGGTCAGCGTTCCCGCCTCCTTCCGGCCCGGGGTCTCTGAGGTGACGTAGATCCCGGAAACCGGGGGTCGACGTCGAGCGCCTCGTAATCGTCGAAGTAACCAGAGTGGGCGACGCTGTCGGCGAGTTCCCGGACCTGGGCGTCCCGGTGGCGAAGGTGCCCGGGGGGACGATACGTGAACTCGAAGACCTCCCGGTCCCGGAACAGAGTCTCGTCGTAGCGGAGAAGGGAAGAGCGCGTCATACGTCACTCTGGAGAAGAGGAGATAGTTAAAGAAAGGCCGTGCGCGGGCTGAAAGTGAAGGGGGAGGGGCCCCGCTCCATGCGAGCGTGGCGTCGCCGTCGTCCTCGCCGGACGAGATCCGGATAGGTTTTCTGGTAAGAGTGACGCAGCAGCCGCGATGCTTCGGCAGAAACGACGTTTCATAGGGCAAATCCGAGCGCCGCCGGGTTCGAGGAGCGGAGCGGGAGAAGGGCTTCGACGTTAGGACAGGGCCAGAACAGGCTCCCCGGTGCCTGTTCCGTCGGGATGGTTATTGGGGAGCGGCGACCGCCCGGCAGCAGTCCGCTGCCTCTATCCCTTTTGGGGTTTGCTTTGCCCCGCCTCCCTCTAACGATCCGGCTTTTCGGCCGTAAGTTTGCGATAGGTCTCCTCCCCGACGCATTCCCGCGCGTACTTGCACCACCGGACGCAGGATAAGGCATCATTGTAAACGGTAAACCCGCATTCGCTGCACTTCACCGAGACGTCGTTTGAGAAGACCTCGACCTCCGCACCGCACTGAGGACATTTCTTTATCGTAAGCGTCGGAGTCCGAATATTTGCAGCACCCGGGCAATGGCTGAACATTATGCATCCTTCCCCTATCGGTTATTCCCACAAGATTCCTTCTTCGTGAGTATATGAGGGCATCCCAAAATGCCTTTGCCGGAAGGGGGGCACCCCCTCCCGGACCCTCCCCCACATGGCGATAGCCAATAGGAAGCCGTTTCACTCTCTCTGTCCTGGATATCGTTCAGAGGAGAGAAACTTCGGAGGTGCGTGCTCCGATAAGGGTGTACAGAACATTCATAGATCTTTTTGGGATGAGTTCTATATTAGAATCCCTTTGCACGTTTCGCGCTCCCGGTTGCTATAGCCGTGTCGTCGATCGGGACGTAACTCCTTTACGATGGTCGCTTTACACATACTACAATCTCGATCCGCCCGATGTTTCCGTTAAAAAGGAGGGCCGCCCCGACAACCATTATCACATCGCACAGCAGACGCTGCAGAGCAGAACCCCCGGCCGGCACCGGGGAACGCGGAAGAGGCCCCGATATGAAGATACTGGTCATCATGGGAAGCCCCCGGAAGGGCAACACCTTCCGGGCGGCGCAGAGGATCGAGAGCACGATGCGGTCCCTCGGCGACGTCGAGTTCGAGTACCTCATGCTCGGGGATGTCGACCTTGCACCCTGCCGGGGATGCATGGCATGTTTCGAGTGGGGCGAGGAGCGCTGTCCTCTCAAGGACGACGCCCCCGCCGTCGGGCAGAAGATGCAGGACGCCGACGGAGTGATCTTTGCGTCCCCGGTCTACGGGCTCGCCGTCACCGGCCTCATGAAGACCTTCATCGACCGGTTCTCCTACATCTTCCACCGCCCCCGGTTCTTCGACAAGAAGGCCCTCCTCCTCGTCACCACCGGCATCGTGGGCGAGAAAGACGTCCTCGACTACCTCGACTCCGTCGTCGGCATATGGGGCTATGACGTCGTCTCCCGCGTCGGTATCGTCATGCCGCTCACCCCCTCCGAACGGCACGTCCGGGAGGAGAGCGGCCGGAAACTCGACAGGGCCGCCCGGAAGTTTTTCCGGGCCCTAACGGAGCGAAGAGAGCGGCGGCCGGGGCTCCGGAGCGTCATCGTCTTCCATGCCCAGAAGGCCTCGTTCGACGAGATGCGAGAAGCGGCCCCGACCGACCATGCCTACTGGAAGAAGCGGGGCTGGCTTGACCCGTCCGCCCGCTACTATACGAACGCCCGGGTGAACCCGTTCTACAACGCCGTGGGACGAATCGTCGAGTGGGTCATACGGCGGAGGGCCCGCAAAGCCCTTGCCGGGACGTGATGACCGCCGGCCCTTTCCCTCTTATATAACCCCGCGCCCGGTAAGGTTACGCGACCCGGGCACACAGAGACGGCGGCCGGTATTTTCTCCGTTCGCCGGGAGCAGGCGGTCGGGTGCGCGTTCCGGCCGGGGCCCGAGGGTCTCGGCGAAAATTCGGCGCACAACGGTACCATGAGGATCAATACGCGCCGGTACCAGTCCGCCCGCAAATTTCATCGTTCAGCACAAAAAAGGCCCGTCCCGGGACTTCTGCGCCTGTGAAGAGTGATGAGGTATACTATTTTTTATTATATAATTTTATGAATAAATATCAGTAAAGGTTATATATTTATACCGCTATCCACCCGTTCACCGGCAACCTTACGACCGGGTCTTAAACCGAAAATCCGCACTCCGCCTGCCGGGAGCTCCGGCGAGCACCTGCTTTAGCCAGCTGCTTGTGCTTACCGGCAGGTATCTACCGGCGATCCTGCAGGCGGAAGAGCGATCATCAAGGGGGAAAAACATGAAAAAACATACGCATCTGGCACTTTTGTGCGCAATCGTCGTCATCGGGTTCTTAATATCACCGGTTATGGCGGTAGACGCTGCGCCCGGAGAGGACCTATACCGTCCCTCCGAAAAAGCGCAGGAACGCCCTGATATTGACGGCGATACAGTCGTCTGGGGCGACGACCGATACGATGAGCAGAACATGAGGTCCATGGACATCTTCCTGGCGACCATAGACGACCTTCGACGTACTCCACCCTACAGTTACGCAGGGACAAGGATAACGGATGACCCCGCCTCACAGGAGAGGCCCTCCATCTCGGGCAACTACATCGTCTGGCAGGATAACCGGCATGGAAACTGGGACATCTACCTTTATGAGCGTTCCACTGGTAACGAGACACGACTCACCACCGACACGGGCGACCAGTGGCTGCCCATCGTCCGCGGAAACTACATCGCCTGGTACGACGACTCGAACAGCGGCCGGCGCAACGTCGTCCTCTACGACATTGCCGCGGGGACCGTGAAGGAGATCATCGACTGCGATGCACAGATAATCCCGGACGGGACCAGCACCGCGTTCAAGCCTGCACTCTCGGAGGACTACGTTGCCTGGGTGGAAAGGGCGGACAAGAGGGTCCACTACTACGAGATTGCAACCGGCAGGACAGGCACGGTATCCACGAGCACGGCGCCGCAGTTCTGGCCCTCGCTCTCCACCGGGAACCTCATCGCCTGGGAAGACTACCGGCATGGGACCTTGAACCCCGACATTTACATTGCTGACCTTGACAACCTGTCCGCAGGGGAGAGACAGATCACCACCGACATGACCGAGCAGGTCGCGCCGGCGATCAGCGGGAACCTCGTCGCCTGGGAGGACAAGCGGGGTGCACCGCGAGGCATCTTCATGTACGACCTCTCTACCGGGAAGGAGATGTCTGTAGTTCTCTCTGCCGATGAATACGACGACCACCTCTACCCCGCCGTCAGCGGAAACGCGATAGTCTGGCAGAGAGGCTATAGTCCTGACTCGAACCTCTACCTCTTCGTCTACGAGCCCGAAACACCGGTCGATCCGGTCGCAACAACCATCGCGGTCGCACCGACTGCAGTCACGCTCGCAATCAACGGCACGGAACAGTTCTCTGCAACCGTCCACGATCAGTTCAACGCCGTCATGACCGGCGTTACGGTCACCTGGGATAGCGACAACGAGACTGTCGGCACCATCGACGACACCGGCCTCTTCACTGCCCTCGTCTCGGGCACGGCGACCGTCACCGCGTCGGCGGGCAACGTCTCCGAGAATGCAACGGTCACGGTAACCGCTGAAGGCCCAGTCATTGGGAGCATTGAGGTTACGCCGCCCGTAGCCACGCTTGCGGTCAACGGCACGGAACAGTTCTCTGCAACCGTCCGCGACCAGTTCAACGCCGTCATGACCGGCGTCAACGTCACCTGGGATAGCGACGACGAGACTGTCGGCACCATCGACGACGCCGGCCTCTTCACCGCCCTCGCCGCAGGCACGGCAACCGTCACCGCGTCGGCGGGCAACGTCTCCGAGACCGCCACCGTTACCGTCAACGACAACGCCGAAGAACCGGTCCTGACAACCATTGAGGTCGCACCGACCGCGGCCACGCTCGCGGTCAACGGCACGGAACAGTTCTCTGCAACCGTCCGCGACCAGTCCGGCAGCACCATGACCGGCGTCACGGTAACCTGGGATAGCGACAACACGACCGTCGGTACCGTCGACGACACCGGCCTCTTCACCGCCCTCGCCGCAGGCACGGCAACCGTCACTGCGTCGGCGGGCAACGTCTCCGGGACCGCAACCGTCACCGTCACCGGAACAGCAGAAGAGCCTGCGCTCGCGAAAGTCCTCGTCTCGCCGTCCGCGGTCACCCTGGAGGTCGATGATGCCAGGATGTTCACCGTCGTCGCGTTCGACGGGTTCGGCCGCATCGTACCGGACGCAGAAGTAACCTGGACGAGCAGCGACCCAACCGTCGGGACCATCGACGACACCGGTCTCTTCACCGCAGTCTGCAACGGCACGGCGACCGTCACCGCAACCGCAGGCGGGGTATCCGGAACCGCGACCGTCACCGTAAACTGCGACGACCCGGTCCTCACCCAGATCGTCGTTACTCCGTCGGCAATCGCTCTCGCCGCAAACGACACAGAACAGTTCATCGCAACCGTCCTCGACCAGAACGGCTGCGATATCGCGGATGCCGCGATCGACTGGACCAGCAGCGATGAGGGCGTCGGCAGAATCGACCCCTGCAGCGGCCTCTTCACCGCGGTCTGTGACGGCGCGACGACCGTCACCGCAAGGTGCGGCGACGTCACCGGAACGGCGGAAGTAACGGTCACTACCACATCTTCAGGAGTTGCGGTATCCCCGTCGGCGGTCACCATGGACGCCGGAGACTCCCGGCAGTTCACCGCGACCGTCCATGACCTGCAGGACAACATATCCGGCTCCATCTATGACCTGCAGGACAACGCATCCAATCCTCCGGTGACCTGGTCGTGCAACGACGAGGGTGTCGGCACGATCACCGCTGACGGCTTCTTCACCGCGATCTGCGACGGCACGGCGACCATCACCGCATCCGCAGGCAACGCCTCCGGGACCGCGACTGTAACGGTCCGGTCGGCATCCCCGGCACTTGCGCGGATCGTCGTCAGCCCGTCCGACTTCACCATAGCCGCCGATAACACCCTGGCGCTCACCGCGACCGCGTTCGATCAGAACGGCTCTGAAATGCCGGAGGCTACCGTCACCTGGGCAAGCAGCGACCCGGCCGTCGGGACCATCGACGAATGCGGCAACTTCACCGCCCTCTCGGAAGGCAACGTGACCCTCACCGCATCGGCGGACGGGATCACCGGCTCCGCCTGCGTAACCGTCGGGCCCTCGTTCCCGGTCCCGGCCCGCATCGAGATCGAACCGGCCATAGCCACCCTGGAGACCGGGAAGACCCGGGAGTTTGTTGCCAGGGTCTATGACCAATGCGACGACGGGATGGACTGGGTCAGGGTTGCCTGGTCGTGTGCCGACCCGGCGGTCGGCACCATCGATGCAGCCGGGCTCTTTGCGGCGCTCGCAGAGGGATCGACCAATGTAACAGCAGCGGCAGGCAGCGTGCAGGCGACCGCACCGGTCACCGTCACCGCCACTCCCGAACCCGAGCCCACAGCAGAACCCACGGCGGAACCCACAACGTCTCCGACCGACCCAGGGAACGGCGGCAGTGACGGCGACGGCGCGAGTGGTCCCACGTTCGATGCAAGGATTCGTGAGAACATTGAGCGCGGCGAGACGTTCACGTTCTCGGAGATGACCACCTCATCGGTCGACAGCGTCTCCATTACGGCGGCCGATGCCATCCCGAAGTTAATGCTGACCGTGAAGAAGGCAGCGGCGCCGTCGCAGACAGAACCTCCCGCCGCCGGCGTCTATGAGTATGTCGAGGTTGCCCTCTCGTGGGTGAACCAAAATGACATCAGCGGCGCGACGGTGACCTTCGCCATCCCTGCCCGGTGGCTTGAGCAGCACAGCATGGCCCCGGAGGACGTCAGGCTCCTGCGCTACGTCAACGGCGGCTGGCAGATTCTGGATACCGAGGTCATCGGCGAAGAGGACGGAACGTACCTCTTCCGGGCTACAACCCCCGGGTTCTCCACCTTTGCCATTGCTGCGGCGCCGGAGAACGTGACCACGACCCCGACCACAACCAGCGAGGAGACGAATGTCACTGAAGAGGTCACCGCAACGCCTGAGACGACCGAAGGCATAACGACGGAGCCGACCGCCTGGCCGACGACGACACCTACGGCACCGCTCACCTACGCGCCCCTCCTCGCCCCGCTGGCCTTCTTCCTCTGGGCGAGAAGGAACCGCTAACCCACTTTTTTTTGACGCGGCGATTCCCGTTCATTCCTGAGCGCTTCCCAGAAGGCCCGGTTGTTGATGCACCCGGGGTCCGGCGCATGGATGTCCCCGAAGTATGCCCAGCCGCGGGCCCTGCACCCGCCGCAGATATACCGGTTGGCGCAACCGGCGCATGCCCCCGAGAGCTGGCTTCGGTCCCGTAACTTCTGCAGCACCTCCGAGGAGTGCCAGATCTCAAGAAACGGAGTATCCCGCACGTTTCCCACGATGATCGGCATGAAGACGCAGGGCTGGACATCCCCCTCGGGCTCGATGCTGCAGTAGAGCCTGCCGGCACCGCACCCGCCGATGAAGTCGGCAAGGAGCCGCGTCCTCCCCTCCATCTCCTCCCCGGCGTAGAAATGCCCGACAGGCACCCCCTGCTCCCCCTCAACCACCATGGAGGCGACCTGCGGGGCGGTGGTGAGCGCCTCGGGACCGGTGCCCTCCCGGGTCCGGTCCATCAGGTAGCGCATCAGGTCTCTGCGCTCTTCGGGAGAGATGTCCCGGTCGATCATCTCCGTGCCCCTCCCGGTCGGGATGAAGTTAAAGCACATGAACCGGTTCACCCCGAGGTCCGACGCAAGACCGTAGATCTCCGGGATCTCGTGATAGTTCGACCGGGTGACCGTCGTTGCCATGCAGGTGTAGAGCCCTTCCGCGACGCAGTTCTTGATACCGGCGATGGTCCGGTCGAATGCGCCCGGAATGCCCCGCATAGCATCGTGACTCGCAGCGTCTTTCCCGTCGACGGACACCTCCACGTACTCGATGCCGGCTTCCCGGACCTTTGCGGCCATCCGGCGCGTCAGAAGCGTGCCGTTGGTGGCAAGCGCCACGTAGAGATCGTTTTTGCGGGCATGGGCGACCACCTCGAAGAAGTCCCTTCGCATCAGAGGCTCTCCTCCCGAGAAGGCGAGGATCACCACGCCTGCATCCGCGAGTTCCTCCACGAGGCGCTTTGCCTCCCCGGTATCGAGCTCACGGGGGAGCGCCTCCTGTGCATCCTGGTAGCAGTGGGCGCACCGGAGGTTGCAGCGGTGGGTAAAGTCCCAGACCACCAGGAACGGCGCGTTCACGACCTGGGGCATGGTGACGCCGTATCGGGCGATCCCCTCAAGCACATTCTGCAGCCCGCGCCGAAAAATAGGCTCCTGGAGCCCGTTCCGGATATCGTCCTCACTCACCCCGAAGAGGGCGCTGCTGCTGCGGAGGGTACGCCCGACCATGCGGCCGGCCAGCCTGCACCTCCAGCACAACCCGTCGTCCTGGCCAAGATAGTACCGGATCGCATTTTCGAGACGGTTCCCGCAATCGTCTTTTCGGGTAATCGACCTGAGAGCAGCACGGGAAACCGGGTTCCCGAGCCGTCGCCAGATCGCCGGGAGTGCATGGATGCGATCATCATCCGCCATTGCCTTTCATCTCTCCGGGTCACCCCCGGGGAAGGGGTGATCCGGGTCTTACGGGTGGGTAAGAGTGCTTAAAGGTTGTCCCCGATGGGTAAGAAAAAAGGAGTGAATGGGGCTTTAGCGCCGCTTTACGGCAGATCCGAAGGCCCCAGCACGTTTTACACACCGGTTCTCACGGTCACTCCACGATGAAATCGCCGTTCATGGAGGGATGGATGTCGCACTGGAAGTAGTAGGTTCCGGGTTCGGACGGCGCCGTGAAGGTGTAGGTGGTCTCGGCTGGCCCGGTGACGACCTCGCCCGCGAAGATCTCCTCGGACCGGAGGGGACTGTCGTAGACCGCGACGTTGTGGGGGACGCCGGCGTCCCGATTGTCGAAGGTCATGGTCACGTTCGCCCCCGCCGGTACCGTGATCGTGTCCGTATCAAACGCCATGTCCTGTGCGCTGATGGTCACCGCCGTCTCGTTTCCGGTCGCATTCCCGCCGACGGTGACGTTCACCGTCTCGAACGCGAGCGGGACGACCGGCGTATGGTCGTTATTGGTCAGCTGGACCGAGAGGTTGTGTTCTCCCGCCGTCACGTTCTCCCAGGTGTGGGTGAGGTTCGTGGAGATGACATAGCCGCCGGTCTCCGGGACGGCCGGTTCGCTCGCGTTCGTCGGCACCGGGGCGTCAAGGTAGTAGTGCAGGTGGCCTTCGCCCGGCACATTCGCCTGGCCGGTCGGTTCGACCAGCGTGAAGTTCGTGACGTTCACGCTCACCGTCACGTTCCCGGCGGGGACGCTGGCGTTCTCCTCCGGCGATACAATGGTGACGTTAGCCTCAGCAGTCTCGTTCCCGTCCTCCTGGGCGACCGTCCCGGAGAAGAGAACTGCACACCCTATCACCAGGGTGAGGGAGAGGAGTCTCAATAATCCCGTCATGGGGCGGGGGGATGGGCGCACCTTACATATATCTTTCGTAAGACTGCACGGGGGCAGGGTGTTTAAGTAGGGGCTCGCCGTATCCCCGCCCCATGATACGCACAAAACGGATCTACGAGGAGCCCGCCGGGGACGACGGGCTTCGGGTCCTCGTCGACCGGCTCTGGCCGCGGGGCATCGCGAAAGAGGAGGCGAAATTCGACCGGTGGGAGAAGGACCTTGCACCGACGGACGAACTGCGGCGATGGTTCGGGCACGACCCGATGAAGTGGGACGAGTTTCTCCGGCGCTACCGGGCTGAACTCGAGGGTAAGGAGGCGACGCTCACCAGGCTCCGGCAGGAAGCGAACGATACGACCGTCACGCTCCTCTACGCCGCCCGGGACAGGGAGCACAACAATGCCGTGGCACTGAAGCGGTATATCGAGGAGGGGTAGGCCGATATCTACATATAGTTGCGGGAGAGGTCACTCCCCATGACCATGGAGAGTGACAGGATATCCTACCACGAATCGGTGCGGACCGTCTACGAGCGGCTCAAAGCAGACGGCATGTCGAACGTCTGGGACCGTTACGAAGCTCAGGGCTTCGGCACCGACCCCGACCGGCGGTGCGCCTTCTGCCAGGCGGGCGCCCGGTGCGACTTCTGCTCGAACGGCCCCTGCCGGGCCGACGCCGGCCGGAACCACCGGGGCGTCTGCGGGATTAACGCCGACGGCATGGCGATGCGGATGATGCTCCTCCGTAACGTCATGGGAGCGTCGAACTACCACTACCACGCCCAGCAGGCGGTACGGACCCTCCGGGCGACCGCCGAGGGCAAAACCCCGTTTTCCATCGCGGAGCCGGAGAAACTCCGGCTATTTGCAGGACGGCTCGGTATCGACACGGGCGGGAGCGATGCGGAGGTCGCCCTCCGGCTCTGCGACTTCGTGGAGGAGGACTTTCACCGGTTCAGCCACGAGCCGAGCCGGATCATCGAGCGGCTCGCCCCTCCGGAGCGAAAGGAGGTCTGGAAGCGCCTCGGACTCTTCCCGGGCGGGATCTACGGAGAGACGGTCGTCGTTACCGCGTCCACCCTGACCAACGTCGACGGCTGGTTCGCGAGCCACGCCATGCGAGCAATGCGCCTCGGCGTCGCGATGGCTTACCAGAGTCAGATCGTGCTCGAGTACATCCAGGACATCCTCTACGGCATCCCGCACCCGCACCCTATGCGGGTCGACCTCGGGGTGCTCGACCCCGACTACGTCAACATCCTCCCGAACGGCCACGAGCCCTTCCTCGGGTTCGCCCTCATCGACCTCGCCCGCACCGACGAGTGGCAGCAGAAGGCGCGAGCGGCAGGGGCGAAGGGCCTCCGGGTCATCGCCAACATCGAGACCGGGCAGGAACTGATCCAGAGGAGAACGATGGACGATATCTTCTACGGCTACACCGGGAACTGGATCATGCAGGAAGCGGTCCTCGCCACCGGGGCGGTGGACGTCTTTGCCGCCGACATGAACTGCTCGCTCCCGCTCGACCCCCTCTACGCCGAAAAGTACCACTTCCGGCTGATCCCGGTAAGCGAGGTCGTGGTCTTCGAGGGCGGGACGGAGAGGCTCGATTACGTCCCGGAGGAGGCGAAAGAGCAGGCGGCGGCGCTCCTTGCCATGGGGATCGAGAACTTCCGGGACCGCCGCACGAAGGTGGAGGCGGTCCGGGGTCTTCCCGTGCGGGAAGCGGTGGTCGGGTTCGCCCCCGAGAGCATCGTCGCAGCGCTCGGCGGGAGCCTCAACCCGCTGCTTGACGCGATAAAGGACGGGACCATCCGGGGTATCGTAGGGCTCGTCTCCTGCACCACCCTCCGGAACTCCGGGCAGGACGTCCACACCGTCGCGGTCGCGGAGAACCTGATCGCCCGCGACGTCCTGGTCCTCGGGATGGGGTGCGGCGTGGCCGGGCTCCAGGTCGCCGGGCTCTGCTCCCCGGAGGCGAAGGAGAAGGCCGGGCCGGGGTTAAAAAAACTCTGCACGGCGCTCGGGGTGCCGCCGGTCCTCGGATTCGGGACATGCACCGACACCGGCCGGTGCGCCGACCTCCTCCTCTCGATCTCCGACGCCCTCGGCGGCGTCCCCTTCCCCGACCTCCCGGTCGCCGTCGCCGCCCCTGAGTACATGGAGCAGAAGGCGACTATCGACGCGCTCTTTGCGCTCGCGCTCGGTCTCTACACCTACGTCAACCCGGTCCCGACCGTGACCGGCGGGCCGGACCTGGTGAACCTCCTCACCAGAGACCTCCCCGGCATCACCGGCGGGGTGCTCCACGTCGAGACGGATGCGAGGGAGGCGGCGGAGGGGATGCTCGCCCATATCGAGGCGAAGCGGACGAAGTTGGGGATATAGACGGCCCGGACCCACTTTTTTTCGGCCTGTCACCCGCACGGTTACAGGCTGCTCGATTCCACCGGCCCCTCGATCTGCTCCGCGGTCGCGATCATCCTGTTGACGAACTGCCTCTGGACGCAGGTGATGAACGGGAGGGTGATCACCACGGCGCTCGCCGCCCCGTCCTCCCGGTAGATGATCATGCAGATCCGGTCGTCGGCGATGAAGATGTACTCGAGCAAAAACGCCGCCCCATCCACCGAGAGGGGGCCGCAGTAGATCTTCTCGAATATCATCTCCTGGAAGAAGGTGCAGAAGGGCCTGGGGACATGGAGCGACGCGTTTCCGAGCGGCTTTGTGATCCCGCACTTCCCGTTCGGGAGGAGGACGCTCACCCGATGGTCCCGTGACGCATCGGCGATCAGCCGGGCGAACTCGCCGATCTTGCCGTAGTCCAGGCAGACGACCGCAAGGTCATGGGTGACGCCTGCGGCAAGCGACTCCGCGTGGCGCCGGATGCTCCACTCCCCCTGCACGTACCAGATCGGCGAGTTCTTTGACCGGGCGTCGAGCGAAAGGGCATCGAGACCCTGCACCGCCGCCGTCGCCGCGGCATCGACGGCCGCCGTCAGGTGGTGGATGACGACGGCGGGCTCGGCCGGGATGTAGACGTGGGGGTTTCCCCGCCGGACGGTGATGAACCCCCGTGCGGCAAGCCCTTCGGCGATGTCGTAGACCCTCGGGCGGGGGACGTTGCTCGCCTCGTGGATCTGGCGGGCGCTTCCTTCGCCGATCCCGACAAGGGCCGCATAGACCCGGGCTTCGTACTCCATCAACCCGAGGGTCGTCAGGTCCCGGATGAGGTCGTTCATGGTTGTTACTATGAGAGTTACACCAGAATTAAACCTCTCCACATCTCACGATCGTAGGTAAACTCTGGTGAGACCATGCGGCTGGAGACGATCCTGAACGGTATCCTGCGGCTCATCGGCAGGGAAGGCCGCGAGACGCCCGGGGCCGGTCCGGGCGACGCCTGCTCCTTCATCATCGACCCCTTCGCCGACTACGGAGAGGAGGCAGAGGACGGGCAGTCGGTATCGGTGGCGACCATCAGGACAGCCTGCCGGCGGATGCAGGGGGCAGCGACAAAGGGGGACCTCCTCCGCGTGATCGCCGACGAAGTGACGGCGTTCGACCTGCACGACCTGGAGATGATGCACGCCCGGTTCGAGCGGAAGGTCGGCCACCTCCCGGAAGACTACCGCGACCGGCTTCTTGCGAGCGTCCATGAAGAGATCTTTTCGGCGCACCACTGCCTGATCCTCCTCTCCCGGAACGGCGGGGGTCCCGAGATGGAGGACCCGCCGGACCCGGCGCTCTCCGCCTACTGCTCAATGGTGGCGGAGGCCTGCGCCGAAAAAGCGCGAGAGAAAGACCCGAAGTACCTCTATCTGAAGTATCTTCTCTCCGCGTTCACCATGTTCGTCGTGGAGAAGCCCGCCCACCCGGTCGGCACCCCGTTCCCCGGCGGACAGATCGTCGACGAGTGGGAGGGGGCCTACCTCTGCCCGGTCAGGGATAAGGCCGACGACGTGCCCTACGCCCTCTGCCCCTACTGCCCGGCCGTCCAGAGCACGGAGCCGACCTTCCCGGAGATGCGGGCCCGCCGCCATGAACGGCGGCGGCGCGAGTCCCTCGCGAATTACTGGACGAATTATAAAGGATAATTGCCGCAACGGAGATGAACGATATGAAGATTGTTGATGTAGCCAGGGAACCAATCGGTGCAAACCCGCACCATGTCGATGCCCGGAAAGTCTACGACACCGAGCATGCGAACGCGGTTGTGATCACGCTTGCGCCCGGGGAAGCGCTAAAGAAGCACATAACCCCGGTGGACGTCTTCTTCTACGTCCTCGAGGGGACGGGGATCGTCGAGATCGGCGACGAGCGTGCAGAGGTCGGGAAGGACCACCTGGTCGAGAGCCCGGCAAAGATTCCCCACCGCTGGGCGAACGAGAGCAATCAACCCTGCCGGGTGCTCGTGGTGAAGGTTCCGCGGCCGACAACCGGGACAAGACTGCTCTGAGGGCCCGATGGTCGTTGAAGCAATCCCGAAGGCCGTAGGCTTCATCTACGGCCTTTTTGCATTTGCCGTCCTCGTCTGGCTCTGGCGCTCCGGCCGGTTCACCCGACGGCGGGCGGTGCCGTTCCTCGTAATCTCGGCGCTCCTCGGGTTCCTGGTCTTTGCACCGGTCTTCCCCTACCAACTGCAGGGCCTCGTCCTCCGGGACGCGGCGGCGCTCGGGTCTCCACTCCCTATCGCGCTCGGCGGGTTTCTGTTCTTCATCGCCCTCACCTTCGTATTCGGCCGGGTCATCTGCGGGCAGGTCTGCCCGGCGGGCGCCGTCCAGGAACTCGTGCACCTTGTGCCGGCGAAGAAGCGCGGCAACGCCGAGAGCCGGGTCCCGGTGGCGATCCGGGCAGGCGTCTTCGTTCTCTTCCTCGCCGCCGGCCTCGGGCTCTCGATAAACCTCCTTGCGCTTATCGGCCTTGCAGACTTCTTCAACCTCGCGGTCGGTACGTCGTTCTTCGTCTTCCTCGGGATCGTCCTTCTTTCCGCCGTCATCTACCGGCCGTTCTGCCGGTATGTCTGCCCCTATGGGGCCCTCCTCGCCCCGGCGGCGTCAAGGGCCCGCTACCGGCTCCGGCGGACGGACGCCTGCATCGGCTGCCGGAAGTGCGAACGGGCATGCCCGACCGGGGAGGCGGGACCCGGCGACGGCCGGGGGGAGTGCTACCTCTGCGGCCGGTGCACGGAGGCATGCCCGGTGGATGGGGCGCTTGTGTATGCACGGGCGGATGCGAAAAGTAGATTGCCGGAAGAAGAATGAAGTATACAGTGAGTGGTTGAATTATGTCGGAAGATAAACGCGCAGAGTTGCGGGGAAAGGTCCTCCGGTTAGCGGACCTTGTTGCCTACCAGGACGGGACCGTGGCAAGCAGGATGATCATCAACAAGCCGTCGGGGAGCATCACCCTCTTCTCGTTCGACGAGGATGAGGGGCTCTCGGAGCACACCGCGCCGTACGACGCGGTGGTGACGATCCTCGACGGGGAGTGTGAGGTCTGGGTCGCGGGTGAGACGCACCGGATGCGCGAGGGAGAGACGATCATCTTCCCGGCAAACGTCCCCCACGCTCTCTCGGCCGTCACGCGGTTCAAGATGTCGCTGACGATGGTCCGGGAGTGATGCGCGTGACAAACGAGAAAGAAGGCGATTACTGCACCATCTGCGGCGGAATCCGGCCGGACGCGATCAAGGTGAGGACGGTCCTCGTGGACGGGAAGGAGACCGGCATCAACCACCTCGACCTTATCATCGACGGCGTGCGGGCCCTGAATCTCCCGAACGACGCTTCGATTCGCGCTGAACTCCTCCGGAGAGCCGGGGCGTTCAACTACATCCCGACAAAGAAGAAAGAGGCCTACGGCGACGCCCTGATGCAGGAGTATCGGGCGGTCCCGGAATGAGGAGGCCGAAAACTCTTCTGTTCGTACGCCCGGCGCCGTCAAAAAAAAAGGTTAGGTGCTGATGGCAGCCAGTCTGCCCTCTTCGCTCATGAACAGCCAGTAGCCTTCGGTCGGGGAGAGGCTCTGGTCCTCGCCCTGGGCTCCGGTCTGGTTGTTGATGAGTGCCGGCCGATAACTCTGGGTCTCTGCGTCGAAACCGACGACGTAGACCCAGGCATCTTCCACTGACCCGAGTGTCTCGTTGGCGGGTCGCTCCGTCAGGTCGGAGTAGCCGATGGCGTTCCATCCCGGACTGAGCGTCCGCGCTGCAGGGGACCGGATCGGGTCGGTGCTGAGGTTCAACTGCAGAGTCGTCTCATTGGTCGAGTAGACCCAGTATCCCTCAAGGACCTCAAGCGTCTCATTCTCTCCTACAGGCGTGAAGCCGGTTTCCGGTTCAAAGGTGTAGATCGGCCGGCCATCAGTGTCGACGTCGCCAAAGACCGTCGCCACGGTGTTGTTATCCGTGGAGAGCTGTCTTGGGATCGAGACGAAGTTCCAGCCCTCATAGAGTTCGAGATCGACGCTCTCTCCCGGCGTCGGCGTCACGTTCCCTGTCGGCTCCGGTGTCACGTTCCCGGTCGGCTCCGGCGTTACGTTCCCTGTCGGCTCCGGTGTCACGTTCCCGGTCGGTGTCGGCGTCACGTTCCCGGTCGGTGTCGGCGTCACGTTCCCGGTCGGCTCCGGTGTCACGTTCCCGGTGGGTTCCGGTGTCACGTTCCCGGTGGGTTCCGGTGTCACGTTCCCGGT
>ENA-UOOR01000449-UOOR01000449.1-fermentation-metagenome-genome-assembly--contig:-NODE-449-length-58545-cov-5.333681_pt1 | contig 58545 bp, 46 predicted proteins | sample MGYA00245780_ERZ724029 | MGnify/ENA primary metagenome ERZ724029 (study PRJEB28704, sample SAMN03018315) | fermentation metagenome | biome: anthropogenic terrestrial biome; feature: soil; material...
GCGACCCCGACCTTGGCAAGGTCGTGCTCTACCAACTGAGCTACTTCCGCAATACTTTTTTCCTTTATCGAAAATTATCTACTCTTGCCAAGGTTATCTTTATATCCTTTTCGGGCAAGGGTATGCTCTACCGACTGAGTTGTTTCCACCTATATTTCTCAAAAATGGAGTACAAAGATAATTCGGAATTTCGGGATTGCAAAATATTCCGATTAAAAATTAAGCAAAGAAACCATCTTCTCTAAATAAAAGACATCCGATTCATCAAAAAAATCGAGTTGATCACTATCGATATCCAAAACGGCAATGACCTCTTCCTTGTGCATAATGGGTATAACCACTTCCGAGCGCGAAAGAGCGCTACAGGCTATATGCCCCGGAAAGGCTTCCACATCCGGCACAACAACCGTCCGCCGTTCTTTCCAAGCCGTTCCGCAAACGCCTTTTCCAAAAGCAATGCGCGTACAAGCCACCGGCCCCTGAAAAGGGCCTAACACCAATTCAGTATCCTTCACCAAATAAAAACCGACCCAAAAGAATCCGAAATGCTCTTTTAACACCGCCGCGACATTCGCCATATTGGCGATCACATCCCTTTCGGATTCGAGCAAAGCTTTCATCGAAGCATATAGGACTTCGTACCGCTCTCTTTTGGAACTGTTTCCGGCAACATCTAAATCGACCTTCCTCATTTATAAATAATATCAGTAGAAAACTCGCATTACCGGATTTCACTTCCGCTAATGCGAGTTATTTTATACTTCTCAAAAATAATCCTTGTTATTTGGCCTGTTGTTTAGCGTCTTGGATCATTTTTGTATTAGGCAGAATATACACCTCTACGCGACGGTTTTGAGCTCTACCCGCTACCGTATTATTATCGGCGACAGGCTGTTGAGAACCATAGCCTTCCGTTACCATACGAGCCCCGGTAATGCCTTTTGACACCAGATAATTGTAAACCGATTCGGCACGACGTTTCGACAACGGATCGTTGATCGCATCGCTACCCGTACTATCGGTGTGTCCATAGATCTTCACATCCGTATCGGGATTGTTTTGCAAAGAAGCAGCAAATTTATCCAATGAAGTACGCGATGTCTGATTCACCGTGCTCGAATTGGTAGCAAACAAAATACCCGATTCGAAAGTCACTTTAATGGCTTCACCATCGTTGATTTTTTCCACTTGAGCGCCTTCAATCTGTTCGAGTTCAGCAGCCTGTTTATCCATTTTGTTACCGATAAGCGCACCGGCAGCTCCCCCTACAACAGCACCGATACCTGCTCCCCAGGCAGCGCCTCTACCACCTCCGGCAATGGCTCCGATTCCGGCTCCTACAGCCGCACCACTCCCGGCACCAATACCTGTTCCTTTAGCCGTATTATTCATACTGCCGCAGCCCGATAAAATCAAGGAGCCGCCAATGAATGTAATCGCAAATAATTTTGATAATTGTTTCATAGTCAATGTTACGTTTTGTTTTGTTATTTATAAATTATATATAATGATTATTATATCCTCCCTATAGAATTAATCGAAAAGATTGAGCGAATCGCAGTATGCCAATTCCCCGGCGACAATTGCTTCTATTTGTTCATCCGTATATTCCCGGATTTTGTCTTTATGTGCATTCTTTAATACATATTCCAACAACTCATCTTCATCTATTTCGACTTCCCGGTCATCGTCTTCATCCAGAAATCCTTTTTCCTCATAAAATTCATAAATTAAATCGACCACATAGTTGATTTCATCATCCGAAAACGTATTCTTCATTTCTTCCGGCAGATACTCTTGTATGAATTTCACCGATTCCGTTTCATCATATTCCAATACATTTTTTTCTTCGCTCATAGCAAACAAATTTTATAAATTAAATAGACTCTAATAGGAGAGTAAGCAAGCAGCATCGTCTGATTATCAGAAAATTCCACAAATCACTCATTTATACATCATTTAAAACAACTAATAAAAAAATATGTTCACGGATTTCGATTTCGTGAACATATATATTTTTACGAACCGTTTAACGGAAGAGAAATTCAAGAATCCGGATTATTTCTTAAAGACGATTTCTGTCAGCTTATCTTCCAATACAACGGCAAAACGACTGAACCCTAAATCGGTCAGATGAATGCCATCAACCGTGCTTTCGCCATCCGTCCCGATGAGAGAGCTGCTTTCCAAATAGTAGACATTCTTGTCTCCCTGCTTTTTGATTTTTTGATACTCTTCTTTCAGCAAACGATTTTTTTCAAGAACGGTCTCGCGCATGGTTTTGTCATACGGCATATGAGTAAATAAAACCGACTCCACAAATAAAATAGGGGTCTGAGGATTCTTTTCACGCAAAAGATCGAAGAAACGCGCCGTTTTATCTCGTATTTGCTGCGCATTGACATTGGGAATAAAATCCAGTACAAATACGGAGGCATCGTTCCGGGAGGCCATCAATTCGGCAATCTCATAATCGAGTTGCCCATTTCCGCTGAAGCCCAAATTAATCACCTCTCTATTCAACTTCCTCTCCAGAATATTGGTATAAGACATTCCCGGACGCGAGGCACATCCACCCTGCGTGATGCTCGTACCATACACAAACACCGGATGATCCGTCTTAGGATACGGCAAACGGGGATTCTGTATGTACGCCGCAGAGTCTATCCCAATCTCAAGAGAAACAATACCATCATACAACGGCAGATACAGTAGATACTCGCGTTCGCTCGGTATCATATTCGAAATAATCGTTTGTTCATTCTTTTTCCCGGAAGGGAGAGCGGCTTTTACGGGTTGCCAATGGTCTCCTATCCAGGTATATAGGTCGAGTCCTTTTATACCGGTTTCCGTCATGTGATTCATTTGATTGTTTCCGCTAGCTTCCCATTTTGCAGAGATCGAGGTACTGTTTGATCGAAAGCGGACTGCCAGTCCGGAGGTGTTTTTACCCAGATTCCATACCGGAGGACGGCAGATATCTTTTAAATAAGCCGGCAGACGTTCATACCGGGTCTCCGTTTCTTGCGACGTTTTGCCTATAAGCGGGAATTGATCGGCCGTATAGTAAATTGTTTGTGCACCCATACGCGATGTGCATAGCAATAAAAGACCGATGAAGAAAATGATAATTCTGTTCATTTTATTTTTTCGTAATGTCCTTTTAAAGAATAGATCGTGATACTATTGTCTTCGACCGTATAAACAATGCGATGTTGTTTATTTATACGTCACGACCAATATTTTCCTAAATCTCCTTTCAAAGGTTCAGGTTTTCCGAGGCCTTCGAAAGGATGTTGTTTCATATCGACTAGCAGAGCGTTTATTTTCTTTATGATAGATGGGTTATTCCGGTACCAATAAGCTAAATCACGCTCGGCTGTATCTTTAAAGAGAAATTCCATACTTTCCCAAATCTATTTTTTTAGACTCGTCTTTCTCCGCTCTTTTAATTTTAGCGACAAATTCGGGATCGTAGTTATCCACTTCATTTTCCATACCCACTTTTTTTAAGAAAGGTTTTAACGCTTTGCCGTGTTTATGCAAATCCACACGAAGATAACGGCTGATACCGTCGGCGTCTTTTTCTATTGTTATACCTGATACTTTTGACATAGCTGTAACCTGTTTATTATTAGAATTACAAAGATAATAAAAAGAGACTGATGATGTCAACTATTTAGATACCCCCGTTCGGTTAATTTCCTATAAAGAATCTCCGAGTCCGGATGACCGGCAAAAGCGAAACTATCCGGAGCATTCAAAAGGCCTGTATATTGATAAACAAGTATTTTCTCCACAAAGGGTGAAACCGCCTCTAATTGTCGGATCACCCTTTCGGAGGAAGCCGGTAACAATGCGCTCCGATATACATCACCTTCAAACCGGAATATTTCCACGTCAGCCCATAAACTTGATCTGGACGCCTTCTGATGAAGACGATATAAACGCTCGAAGAATCGGGCGCTTTCATCCACCTGCGTCTTCTCCACACCTATTTCATCCTGATAAGCGATATAGTTCACATTCAGCATTTCGATCTGTTTCACATACTTAGCATCTTCTTTCACATTTCTTGTTCCGTAAGGAGCGATCAACGTTTTGGCATTAGGCGTCAGTTTTGCCGCTTCTTCCGAACAAGTATTTACATAATCGATAAAAAAATCGTCATAATGCCCGGATATTCCTGTTTCATTCGGATAATACCATCCGTAAAAGCTGGGATGATGGGCATATTTTTCGGCGATTTCATTCATCCCCTTTAATCGCAACTTCCCTATCTCCGGATCAGTCATTAAAAAGTAAGGATTTTTATAGTCGCCGAAATAATCATTGCTGATAAAAAAGCGTATTCCGCAGTCATCCGCCGCATTTAAAACGGTTTCCAAGGGATCGTCGCAGCCCATCTCGTGTGAAGGTTGCAATGAAGAAGGATAAAAGGTTCTTCCGTTAATCGCCACGTCGAGCAACACCAAATAACGAATACCGCTATCGGCAATTTCTTTGACCTTCGCTTCCCATTGTTTTGCGGTAAATGTCTTTAGGGTTTCATCCCAATACTTTCCCTCGGCAACGTTATGATGTTGGAATTCAAACCATGCTCCCTCGATAGGCTTTATTTTCCTTGAATTCCCCGCTAATGCAGCTTGAATTTCAGAAGAAAAACTTCCCGCCAGAATCGTTGCGCCACATGTTTGTAAAAAAGAACGTCTATTCATTTTGATTTCCTATTTTAAATTAAAGGCCTCTTCCGAAAAAATTGTTATACGAAGAACGACTGAGGTCTCATGGATTCCAATAGCAATCGGGATATATATAACTGGTTATCGATTTGTCAACATCGGAAATAATTCCCTGATTTCTCTTTCCGTCGGTTGACGTCCGTATTCACAAATTTCAAAAGCCTCCGCGTCCGTCACAGCCTGTCCTTTTTCCTCTCCGTACCACTTTATAAGACATTCCCTCACTGCCGGAATAATGGGCCTTTTGCGATTCGACTTCAGCCTTTTCAACCTTTCCTCTTTATCTGCAGGCACTTGTTGAGATTCTGTCCAAGGCAACCATTCGAAATATTGCGATTCATGGGCCGACATGGCATCTATTTTCTGATCGAAAACATCCGATATATCGATCGCGATGTCGGGAGAAAAAGGATATGGTTTCTGAAATTTATCCTGTACATACAGGAAAACAGGATTTTTCTTTAACGGCGGCGTATCGGATGCCACATTCGGAACAATCACCATATAAGCGGCATCCTGAACAAGAGTCGCCGTATTTCTGTGATCGGGATGATAATCATACGGCCTTGGCCCTATCACAATATCCGCATTCCATTGCCTGATTAGTCTGATTACTTCTTTTCTTACGTCCAGCGTTGCCAACAATTCCCCATCGTGGTTATCCAAAACCTTATAGGTTACACCAAAGCGTTTTGCGGCTTCTTCAGCTTCTGCACGGCGCCTTTTAGCCAACTCGCCTCCCCCGCTGTTCTGGTGCCCCGCATCGCCGTTAGTCAACGAAACAAAAAGCACATTATGTCCAAGCCGGGCAAATTTAATAGCCGTTCCTCCTGCCGTTCCGTCCGCATCGTCAGGATGCGCTCCTATTACAATTACATTTATCTTTTTATCTTGACTGTAAACAAGACCAAAAGGAAGCATAAAAGAAAGAATAACGATTAAATATTTCATAAGTCTCATTTTAAATTAATCTATTTTGATTCTCTATTCGAGATAAATTATCCCTCATAATTCATAACATAGTGCAGCAGCCCCCAATATACCTATATTTTGCAATTCCGATTTCAAGATGCTTAGCTTTTTAATAGAATTGGGAAAAGGAAAATCCGTTAAATTGCGATACATTGCCTCTTTAAACAAGTGCAGAGAATTGGAAATTGCGCCACCGAAAATGATGGCTTGCGGATCGACGGATAAGACAACCATCTTAACCAACGCGGCGACATGTTTGCCGTACTCATTCATTATTTCGATAGCTGCCTGATCTCCTTTCTCCGCCTTGAAAGCAATTTCACGACCGGTCGTATTTTTCTTCGTAAAGAAAAAACTGCCGCAATATTCCTCCAATTTTCCTCCGTGATAAGGCATTTCCCCATATTCCCCTGAGCCGCAATTCACATCTGCCAGTAATCTGCCTCTCTGAATAATTCCGCCCCCTACCCCGGTTCCTAAAGTTATTCCCACAAAATTCTCAAACTGCCGGCCTAACCCGTAAATACGTTCTCCCATGGCGAAGCAGTTGGCATCATTATTGATAAAAACAGGCAATCCGAATTTCTCTTCCAAAATCGATTTCAGATGCACTTCTTCCCAGTTCCGAATATTTTGGACATGATACACAATGCCTTGAGCACTGTCTACGACACTCGGTACGCCAATGCCGATACCGGTTGTTTCAACCGTTTTCAACCGGTCGATTATCTCTTCCAATATCATAAGGGTGATTTCTCCCCCCTTGTCGGCTTCCGTATCCCTCACGGTTTGTTTGATTAAGTCTCTATCTTTCACCAAACCTCCTTTAATGGTTGTTCCGCCGATGTCGATTCCAATAAGATGCTTCATCTAATGCTATTTTATTACGTAATATGAAGTTTGTTCGCTTATGGCATATCCGGCAATTTCCATCCGTTATGATAGGTATGGTGAATCATTTCTTGCGCAAAAGCTTGCGCATTAACGGGTTCCGTCCACGTTTTATTGAATGTGGGATTGCCGTCGGTAATCTTAAAACCGTCCTCTATAATTGATTTTATCGTAGCCTCTTTAGGAATATTGATGAATTGCATATTCTCCCCATTCCATTCTAAGATTTGATTGAGATTTTGTAATCTAACGGCCAAGACTCCCATAACGACCATTTCATTCAAAGGGCCGGCAATGGAAAAATCGGATGCCGCGTCTATTCGCGTTTCTGCACTTTCCTTGCAGGCGCGGACCCAATCCATTTGATGTGACAGCGTTATTTCACGTTGTGTTTTTGGAGATGCCGGTGTCCTACCGGATATCAACCAAGGCTGACTACCGGAACTTCCACATATAAGCGTGTCTTTGCTGCCATGGAAAATAACAGCCCCGCCTCCGACATTCAAATCCTTTCCCTCAGGCATGCCTTTCGGACGGAAAGGTTTCAACCCTCCATCATACCATGTGATTTCTACTTCAGGCATTCCAACCTTCGGTAAATTGTCGCGAGCAGGGAAAACATATTTGAACATTTGAGCGTTCGGGCAACTTTCCGACATCAACAGGGTGGATGAACCTTGTACTTTTTGAGGATAATGCAATTTCAAACTCTTAAATACCGGATGAAGAATATGACACGCCATATCGCCTAAAGCGCCCGTGCCGAAATCCCACCATCCCCGCCAGTTCCACGGAGTATAAATACGGTTATACGGCCTCATGGGAGCGGGCCCTACAAATAAATTCCAATCCAATGTTTTTGGAATAGCTTCTACCTCTTTCGACCGGGCCAATCCCTGAGGCCAAAAAGGGCGGTCGGTAAATCCTTCTACTTCGGTGACTTCCCCAATTTGTCCATCCCAAATCCAATCGATGATTTGCCGGACTCCGGGGGAGGAAGCTCCGCCATTTCCCATTTGGGTCGCTACTCGATATTTCTTTGCCAAGTTCGTTAATAACCGGGATTCATATACACTGTGGGCTAAAGGCTTTTCAACATATACATGTTTACCCATCGTGATTGCATCCGCGGCGATAACAGCGTGGGTATGATCGGGAGTTGCAATCATCACAGCATCTATACTTTTGCCCAGTTCCTCGTACATTTTACGATAATCGAAGTATTTTTTCGCCTTTGGAAAATAGTCGAAAACCCGTTTGCTATATTTCCAATCCACATCCGCCAACGCTACGATATTCTGGCTTTCCATCTGCTTAAGTACGGCGAAACCTCTTCCCCCTACCCCTACTCCCGCAATATTTAATTTGTCGCTGGGAGCGGTATGGCCCAATGTCTTACCTAATACCGTTGAAGGTACAACCGTCAATCCGACAGCAGCGGTCGCTCCGGTATAAATAAATTTTCTTCTTGATATTTTTGATGACATCTGCATTTTCTGATGTGATATCCCATTTTTTGAATCGATTAAAACAGATTATGGATTGTCGGAAGCATGGAGCATGCCTTTTTCCACATAATCCCAAAGATTTTTATCGATGATATGCACGATATCGAAAATCATCACCCCATCCGATTCCTGAAGATTCATTTTAATGGATTCCGTTAATCCTTCCGGATTGTCATAGAACTGATCAGCAAGAATTCCTCCAATGAATTTATTCTCGCCCATGATGTTTCTAAGATTCTGACAGGAACCTTCTACACAATACCATAAACTGCTTTGGGCATGCATGTCCGTTTCATTCTTTACAGCAGGATTCTTTTCCAGATAATCCTCAATCGTGATCGTCGTATAATAATTTCCGACCGTAAACAAATCGATCAATTCGGCATAGCCCGTATTTTTATAAGTCGGAGTCGCCCAATCGTATTCTTTCGACGGATCATAATCCTTACTCGCAAAATTCACCCCTACTTCGAAATAAGTAGGATACCACGCCCCCGTATAGTCTCCGAACGAAAGATCCGGATTCACCGATTTTATTTTGTTGCGGGCCTTTACCATAAAATCATGAATGACCTGAGAACGCCATTCCACCCACTGCAAAAAGTATTTTCCTCTTTCAGGATAAAAATTGCCTTGCGTATCTTTTTTCCAAAGATAAATATCATCGGGATATTTATCAAGCTTCTTTCCTATATATTCTTCAAATTTTTGACGGGATAATTCGGAGAAATCGGCGGTAAAGCCATCATAACGGACACGATCTAAAATAATCCCGTCCAATTGGGGATATTTCTCCGCAACTTCTGCAAATAAATTCAATATATATTCTTGAAACTCCTCATTTACGGGATTCACCATAGCGGAATACTTCTGTTTTTCCTCTGTGATGGGAATAAATTTTCTGTCTTCGGAAGGAGGATATACAACCGATGCCCAGTCGGATTTATTATCTTCATAAATAATTCCCCGGTTTACATAATTATGCCCTGCAACAAAAGTATTCATCGAAGCTTGCACCCGCATTCCTTCTTTATGCGCTTTCTCAATGAAATATCCCAAATAATCGAATGTATATAGGATCGACTTTCCATTCCACTCTGTCAGTTTCGGTGCATACTTGCTGTCGTAAAGCACATGTCCCGAAATCGGACGGATATCGACCACAACATCTGTAAAACCCAATTCATCCAGTTTATGTAAATAAAAATCGATCGTGTCTTTATTATTGAACCGGTGAATATTTGCCGTAGCATCTACCCACATTAATTTAGCCTTTGTTTCCGACTTTTGGCCTAATGTGTCTTTTTGTTTTGTATTACAGGAACAAAACAATATAAAAGTCAGAATACTTGCAGTAAAAAGTATAATTTTTTTCATCATTTTTTTATCTGATCTTATTTAATTCTTCTTCCGAAGGCCATCCGGTTTCCACTCCCTGCGAACGGAGCACTGATTGAAAATCATTCAAAATCCTTTTCTCTGCCCGTACCTGATGAGGAGTATAATTGTTATCTAAGGAAAAAGACAATAACAATCCGGTTGCTTCGCCGATATTCCATTCCACAGGATGCAAGCGGTAACATCCATTGGTAATATGGGTGGTACCTATGTTTTTGTTTGCCGGAATCAAATTCTTCATCCTTACCGGAAGTAAGGCTCCCAACGGAATTTGAAACCTTAACGCATCCATGTCGATATAGTTTTGCATGCCGGTTGTGGGGTGCAAATCGATCGGATAATACCCTATACCGACGCTATCCTGAAAGAAAGCCGCTTTCTCCTTATCCTGCAAGGCCACCAAAGCGCGATTGTCACGCCCGACATGCTCTTCCTTCACCGTAAACACCGCTTTTATCCGTCTCGATTCACGGACATACGGATATTTTGCCAATCCGTCCGAAGTCCCGAGGATATCTTTACGCAACCGTAATCCCGGCCAACCTGTCCCTCCATCCGGACGTAGGGCCTCTGTTTGTAACCAATATAACAAAGAAAGGCTTAACTGCTTTCCTCCTTCGACATACTTTTGAAAATCTTTCTCCGATGCTCCAATCAGGTTTCCCAGGAAATAATCATTTTGTGGCCAGTTGACCAAAGAAATATCACTTTGATAAAAACCCTTTTCGAAATTGTTTTTATCGATAATCCGCCGATAAGTCCATAGATTAAAAATATCTCCACATCCTTTATCTGTAGGATCAACGCATAGCGCTTTTTTCTCCAATGTCCGGGGATTCGAGTAATGGAGATCCAGGAGCCTCCCCGACCAGGGCTGCTTTAAGGAAGGAGTATAGCTTCGCCAAAAGTCATAATCGCGAGGTTTGCTGATAATATGCTTTTCATTCGGCAAATAATCGACTGCAAAACACATCGTGAATGCTTGCACATTATCCGCATCCCCGACCTCCGGAGCATGCAGCTCTCCGGTTTCTTTCTTTGATTCCATACCCGTGACAAATTCGGTACCGGTTAACGGAAGCAAATCGCCTAATTCGGTGGCATCAATGAAATAAGGAGCCGTCAGTATTTTCACTTCTCCTGTTATACTGTTTTTTACTGTTACATCTTCAACCCGGTCTTGCTGCACGGAACTTTTCACGGCCTTATAATGATATAATACCGTCAACCTTCCCGAACTCACATAAGGAGCCAGCATTTCATGGAGGATACTCAGTGCTACTTTTGGCTCATGACAAAGGCGCGAAACGGATGCATTTCCCGGATTAAAATAGGGATTGTTCCTTACCTCCTCTTTTAGCGGATAGTTTTTCTTATAATATTCTCTTATTCTATTCCGAAAATCCCGGTACATTTTTGTAGCTCCCGTATGTTCTATCCATCGATTTTCATCCGGTGGCACTCCCTGTTGCGTGAGTTGCCCTCCAAGCCAATCGGTTTCTTCGGTAAGAATTACTTTTTTCCCGTTTTTCACCGCCGAAAGAGCCGAAGCCACGCCGCCCAATCCGCCTCCGATAACAACGATATCCGCTTTTAAAACCTCTTCATGACTTAAAACGGATACCCGTCCCGAAGCATTTATCTGTGACATGCTTTTTAGTTCGGGCGAGGCGAACATCAGCGCTCCTCCCGCCGATACGGCCTTTAAAAAGTTCCTGCGTTTCATTTTTTTCTTATAAGATTTTGTTTACAAGGGGCAATTTCAATATTTTCATAAAGCTATTATTATTCTTTTAGTTCTATTTTAAATAAGCATTAAAATATCCTCTATAAAAAGCCTATAAATTAAAGTGTTCGCAATATATCTTATAGAGATTACCAGCCTGAAGATACGCTGAATTAGGACTCATGAAATGCGAGAACTCGAAAGTCAGGGCTTTTGACATTCCTGCCTCCTGAGAATGAATGAGCTTTTTTATCAATTTATCCCACCGAATAGGTAAAAAACGAATCGGCATATCCCGATCGAAAGACTCTACATTTGTCCAACAATCTATATCGAATTTTTGAGCCAATTCTCTGTTTGCCACCAAATAATCCTTTAATTCATGATAGTCTACCTGTCCGTCTTGAAAAGCCATAATATCGACCGAGCCTTTGATTCCGGACAATATCTCCGTCCAATCCCGAACATGTTGTTCGATTGTAGTCACCTGATCACCACTCATCACTTGATCGGTTTTTAAACCATGAATATACGGAGATATTAAACATGGTTTATTTCCGGAAATGGATTTTGCATGCTTTCCTATTTCAGCAAAAGATTCAATAATCCCCCCGGTACGCCGACTAACCTCCTGAGATAAATACCATCCGTAAAATGATTGATGATAACCATATTTTTCCTGTATTTCATCTAAAAACAACTTGTTGATTTCGACTTCTTTCTGAAAATCTCCTCCGAGCCAATATCGTCCCGTATCAAAGATGCCGCAATAAAACTTCATATCGTATTTATCCGAAAGATCCAGAAACATCTGCAAAAAGTCGAATGCCGGTTCATACATGTAATTTCCTTCATGCTTCATCAAGACTTCGGACCGAAAAGTCATATAACGCCCGAATGCTCCACGAATCATGACTACAGTATCGATACCCATACGTTTCATCGCCTCAAAATCCCTATCCCATTTTTCATAACCCCAATTCTGGGAAGGGATGTCCCAAGTAATTTCATCCAAAAATGTCCCCGTTATAGGTAAGCCTGACATTTTAGGAATTAAACGGTATTTATCATCAGCCGTCGATTTGACAATCTTATTGCCAACCGGTTCCACATTGTTCTCTTTACAGGATGATAACACTGATCCTGCAAACGGAATGGTGCCTGCTGCTAATGCCATGTGTTTAAGAAATTGCCTACGCTCTTCCATATTCTTCATAAAAATAATTATTTTAAAATGATCGCAGAAGTAATGGCCCTTTGTGTCCCGTCTGAAGGTTTGATTGTTTCTTTACCGTTAACTAACATACAACTGGAACCTCCCCCATCTAAATTAATAGCCTCCACGCAACCTAAATCTAATAATATCTTTGCCGTTTCTTCCAATGTAAAACCCGGTGTATCGGGAGTTTGGTTCCGTCCTTCGCAAACAAAAAAAATGATCCGTCCTCCGGAAGTATATCCGATCGCTGTACGAGGATTATTAATCGTTGCTCCTACATCTGTCGTCTCTTTGAACATTTCGTTGACGTACGTATTGACAATTTCGCCGTTTTTAATCAAGACAGGGCCTCCCCCGACACCTGTTTGAGCAGAATAAGCCCTTGCGTCATCGAAAGAAGGAAATGTAGCAGGGATCGTCGGTTTAGCTACCGGACTGGAATAAGCATAGGTTGAATTACCGGATGTGACAGCCCATTCCGCTTTATACTCCTTGTCTTTTATATGACTGAAGATGCCGCGTGCAGGCAGATAGTATTGGCCATCTCCAGGCCAGACGTCCTGTTGAGCACCAATTAATACAGTTCCATTGCTGCAAACCAGACTCAGTTGATAGTAGCCGCTTTGATACGTAAAATATCCGCCATTCATGATGATAGGATATTGACCGGACTCATAAAATTCGGTTGGTGTTTTAGCTCCTGATAACTTTCTTCCATCTACGATGTCGCCCCCCAAGACAACATCAAATGTTTTGTTCTTGCTGCTTTTGGCTACGGCAATATAAGCAACGGCATTCTTTCCTTGTAATTGTGCGGGAGATTTGTATACACGAATGCCCGATGGCAATTCTCCGAATCCGGTATATTGCTCCCATCCTTTGTAAGGACCAACGGGTTCTTCTATCTCTTTCGTTTTTATCGTATACGAGTATTGTTTCCCTTCCGCAGCAATCGTGAACTTAGCCGATGTTGTCAGGTTGTAAACTGCTTCTGCAGTAGAAGGATTAACCATGGTAGCTCCTTCTCCTAATTCCAACTTAATTTGAACATCCGATAAGTCTTGATCTTCTACTAATTCGACAGAAATTTGATGAATAAAATTATCAATCAAAATTTCACCGTACTGCTTATTCCCTATATTTACAGATTGCACATAGTCGCGAATAACGATATTTGATTCGTCATCATTGTTTCCACAAGCACTTACGAAAAACGTAAAAAGACATGCTAATAAGTAAATAAGATTCTTTTTCATATTGTGATGAATTATTGGTTTTTAGCTGTTGTTTTTAAATAGTTATCAATTCCTTGCTTGACCCTTTGCCACTTTTGAGGCATTAATTTCAGATGAATCATGTCAAACAAAAAATAACCATCGCAAGAGTTAATAGCTGCGTCCACAGAATTAGTAACGGCACTGTAAATTATTGGGTCGGAATAATCTCCTCCGCCACCCCAACCATAATTTCCAACATCAGGACCACCCACAACAAGGGCTTCTCCTTTAATTAAATTTTTGGCCCTTGAGCAAAAGCCTTGAACAGTCCATTCGCTTGTCCCGTAAATGGCATTAGGTGCTGCATAGGCTCCGATGAGTATGACATCCATTAAATCGGCAAAGCCGTATTTTTGATAATTCGCCCCGGCCCATTGAGGGTAATCGGTCGATGTATTATATTTAGGGCTTGCCCAATTTACTCCAACACCGTAATATTGCGAATACCAGCCCCCCACATATACCCCAAAAGAAATATCCGGATTTTTCGCTTTAACTCGGGTACGAGCCTTCTCCATAAAGTCGTGGATTACTTTTACTCTGAACTCCAGCCATTGTTTAAAGTAGGGAGGAAGATCGGCAGGTAGATAAGCGGTCTTAATATCTCCACGCATAACGTCCTCGGGAAATGAAACGCTCTTACCCAAATAGGATTCAAACCGAATACGACTTTCGTCGGAAAAATCGCTATCTAACTCATCAAACCGGGCGCGGTCGAGTATGATGCCGTCTAAATTGGAATAGGCTGCCAAATCTTCAAGTAATCCCAGCAGGAAATTCTGTACTTCCATATTAGCAGGATTAAAGAAACGAGTCCCTTCTCTTCCTACGTCCATCGCATTTTGAATGCCCGAGGTAGTGAGAAGTTGCGTTGCCCATGCCTTCTTACTCGCATCGCGAAACAGTATTCCGCTTCCTCCCAGTGAAGTTTTGTGTCCACCAACCATGGTATTCACACCTGCGAAAACCTTCAATCCTAATTCATGCCCTATATCGATAAAAGCCTGTAAATAATCCCAAGTGGCAGTACGAGTAACTTTAGTATATACTCCGTTTACCCATGCCCCGAGCCATTCAACCTGATCTGCTTTTGTTGTAGAGAACAAAACGTCTCCCGTCGGAGGGCGTACATCCACAACGATATGTGTGAACCCCGCCTCTTTGGCTAATGTCAAATCACGCCGAATATTGTCTTTATTGTCGGCAAAGTCAGGAAAATTAGCAGAGGCATCGATCCAGATAAATCTTGGTTTGCTGTCATCATCCGTTCCGGGATCGGGCTTTTCCGGGTCTTCCCATTCCCACGGAGGGGTGCTGTCCTCTTTTGTACCACAAGCGGAAAATACAAAGACAACTAAAAAGATTGTCATTATAGTAAGATGTAAGAAATAAATTCTTTTCATGATCTGCAATTGATTGGGGGAGGATTTGTATTCCTTCAAATTTTAAATTATTAATTTCTAATAATACATGCTGTTTTTATTTGCTCATTTATAATTATAGCTCTTTTCTTTCTCATAATTTTTCATTTTAAAATCACAAATAAATAAAGTAAACAATGTTTACATTCTTCTTAAATGAGTATAAGATAAAATTAGGAGTTAACTCTGAAGAAGAAAAAAATTCTTCTTCAGAGTTAATCAATTGATATTATTACATATCGATACAATCGAATTGAACACCGACTATATATCCATTCGTAAACATAAAATATACATACAGGAAGAATCCATCGGCTGATTGTACAAACGCCACATCCCCTGTACCGTTTCCATTATGTGCAGAAACCCCAGCTGCGGTATGGTTATATTTACTATATCCTCCTGATAAGCCATCCTGCCATATTAAAGCCCCACTGATATTGTCATTATTGCCATACGGAGATGGAGCTTCGAATTCATTCACACTTCCGGCATTTACTAAATACACTTGGTCGCATTGTCCCCAGGTGGTTGCATTTACATAGTTAATTAAAGCGTAAGGAATATTGTTAAACACAGTATAATCCAAAGCATTTGCAATAAAATTTCCCCATGCATCATTAGCTGTTGTGAGATGTTTACGCTCGGTATTTGTGGCACCATTTATCCAGTTCAGAAATGAATAAGTCACCCCCTCATTGCCGCCAACATTTCCATGCCTTGCAATGAAATAGTCGGAGTTGACATTAGTAGCTGATGTATAAACCACATCCACATTGGTAGTCCATGACAGGCCGGAAACTGAAACGATATCCGGCGTATGAGATTGCAACACACCATCTGTAATTTTCCAGCGGGCAAAGCTATTTGCAGTTCCAGACAGTATAGGAGCAGCGATGATGGCATTTTCATCAATGTTTCCTTGAACAGAGAATTTACGCCCAACATTCAGTGTTGTATTTTCAGTCCAGTTGATAAACAGTTCAGGCGTACTTGTCAGAGATTTCACCTTCCATATTTTAAAAGTACCTGCATTTTGAGCCAGATTACAGATTAACACATTACCTCCATCGTCTGCCGTGTTGTACATATTGTTCAATCCGCCGCCTGTCGCCGATACATCTAATGGATTTAGCAAAGCTCCTGTTTTCGGATGTAGTACGATACTGTGGTTATCACGAGTACTTATGACTACATAATCCTGAGTAGCAGCTATGCCACCATGATTTGACACGGGAGCACCCAACTCTGCAATAAGCTTCTTGGCAAATAAAATCTTGGCGCTACCCGGGCGTATCCCTGAAGATATTTTATCGGGCATGGATTTCTTCACCGTATAAGTCGCTTGGGTTGTGCCATTGTGTGCTGTTACCGTAAATATTTGTTCTTCATTATAATTCAAGGGGGTAGCACTCGGATCAGGACTTATCGTTGCATGCGGCGAGAGTTTGAATTCGGCAAGTTCTGATGTCAAATCATCAGCGGAGACCAAAGAAATTGTCTTATTGGACTCATTTATAACTCCAGAAATAGAGAATCCAGGTAAATTAAATTCTTCGATTGCACAAGCGGCACTTTTCGTTATCTCTGCCCGTATTGTATATTCATGCACCTGTTTCATTTGATCAACAACCGTAAAGGTGTATTTTTTGCCTGAACTCAAATCGAGATACAATAAAGAGGGAGATATCATTACATTATCACCCAAAACAGCTTCAACACGCATATTCACTAACATTTGCTCCGTAACTAAATCATCGCTGTTTTCAGGATAGTAATAAGATACGGGTATTACTATATCATAACTTCCATCTGTTACGGTTGCGGTAAATTTACCATTGTTTTCATCTAAGATATTGCCGTCCTCGTCTGTAAAGAATGCCGAAATACTGGTAATTCCATTAGTTGCGGTAGAAGGAATCAAATCATCAGGTGTTTGGCATCCGAGCAGAAACAGCATCGTTCCCACAATGAAAATATAGAGTTTATTTTTCATATCCTTTAATTTAAATGTTGGTTTATTTCCATTCATCGTATTGTTCGATTGCAGAATTATTATTTAATTCAGTATTCGGTATAGGAAGGACATAGGTTTTAGACAGAAACTTACGATTTTGTTTGTCGCAGTCTACATATTGATAGGTATAATTTCCTTCAGTACCTGTAATTTTCATACCATGAACACGATAATTATTATACCCTTCCGGATAATTCTTATCAGCCAATCGCCAACGGCGCATATCCCAATATAAATGCCCTTCGTAAGATAATTCTATTTTACGTTCATGCTTTATCGCTTCGAACAGCGCATCTCCGGTCAAACCTGTAGCCGTAGGCAGATTGACCCTATCACGTATAACCTTAAGATCTTTTAAAGCGTCACCCGGTTTGCTCAATCGATAAAGAGCTTCTGCCCGATTGAGATAGACTTCAGCCAAACGGATTTCAACCCATGTTTGCGAACTTGCATATACGGTAATCTGCGTTAGGCTTTCATCCCTCAATTTGCGAAGGTAATATCCCGTTGTCGTTTTTCCCTTAGGATAGGTCTCTGTTCCATATTCCAAGTAAGCTCCACTTGTACCACCTACCGAATTTTCCATTTTTTTACCTTGCCATGTACTTCCATTGTAGATAACAGTTGCCTGAAAACGAGGCTCAAGGTCTTCATAGGGAGGACGAAGAGTTGTACCTTCTCCCGTATGCCACGGTGTCCAGTCGACTGTTGTACCATCACTTTTTTCGTAAGCTTCAACCATTTCCTGAGTCGGGGCACCCGCTCCGCCAATATCAACGGCTTCACCATAGGTAGCATAAGCATTATCGAAATTATGATTAGGCCCTGTTACCAGATAATTATATTCAAGAATGGACTCTTTATTGCCACCTTTCCAAGAATCTTCATATTTACCTGCGAGTTCATATTTTTTAAGATTAAACACTTCATCGGCTGCATCTTTTGCCGATTGCCAACGTTCAGCATATAACATTGCACGCGATTTGAACGCATATACAGCACCTTTCGTGACTCTTCCATAATTCGCAGCATCCCACTCTTCAGGTAAAACAGAAGCAGCAAAATCAAGATCCGATTCTATTAAATCCCAAGTTTCTTCAGCCGATGAGCGATTTTTATCTTTTACAAGATTCATATCGGTATATAGAATCACTCCCCCATGGCGTTTGGCAAGTTGAAAATATAAATAAGCTCTTATAAAGCGAGCCTGTCCTTCGAAAAGGTTATTGGTTGTTTCATCGAAAGTGGAGAGTTCATATAGACCAACTAAAAATTCATTGACTCTTCGGATGCGTTCATAGGTTACACCCCACACATTTAATAAATTCTGATCCGGCTCTATTCTTTCTGGATTGAACACGACCATATTTGCATCTCCCGCCCGACTACCGGACACAGTTGATCCATATTTGAAGGTTTCTGTTAATCCTTCGGTCAGATTACCGTTAAATTGAGAGGGGCTTGAAAACACCCCATAACGATCAATATACGCCAAAAAAGTATTACAATACAATGTCGCCGTATTCACATCTTTCCATACCAATTTATCGGAAATCCGATCTGTTGGTGTCGTATCGATGAAATCGTCACATCCGTAAGCGAAAATCATCAATAAAACAATTATCGGATATATGTTTATCTTTTTCATATTTCAATCATTTAAAATGTTAATTTAATTCCTCCTGCAAAGATTTTCTGTTGAGGATAATATCCGTTAGATACGCCGGGTTGCTCAGGGTCGATGTTATATTTGGTCAACTCGGAAAACGTAAGAAGATTTTGCCCCTCTACGTACACACGCAAATTACTAATCCGTAAAGGTTTCAAGATTTGCGGAGGAATATTATAACCTATCTGCAAACTTTTCAGACGAAGATAATCTCCACTCCTGTACCAGAAATCCGACGAGTAAGCATTATTATTTCCCGGAAGATCTATACTTAAACGGGGGAAAATTGCATCCGTATTATCTGGAGTCCATGAATTTTCTACTAAATACAAAGGCGTATTGGAATTATGATAAAAAGTCTTTGTAAACAAACTGTTATCCATCACCCAAACACCTTCGTAAATACCTGTTAAAGCGACATCTCTGCCTAAAGCACCTTGCCATAAGAAAGAAAGATCGAAACCATTCCATTCCCCATAGAAAGAAAGTCCTCCAGTAAAATCAGGATAAGCAGATTCCCCTACATAGCCTCTGTCTTGGTCATAAGTTATTTTGCCGTCTCCGTTTCTGTCAAGATATTTGATGTCGCCCGGACGAGCTTTTCCGCTGGCCAGTACAGCCGAATGAATAATTTCCTCTTCACTTTGGTATAAACCTAAAGCGACAAAACCCTGCAAGGCACCCACTTCTTTTCCTGTTAATTTTAAGTAATCGGGTGTATTCACAGCATCCGGATAACTCAACCAGCGACGTTTGGTATAGGTTCCCGTGACTTCTACTTTATAAGAAAAATCATTGATTCTATTGGCATGTGATAATCGAAACTCAAAGCCTTTATGATCCTGCTTACCGACATTATCATAACCGTAATAATATCCACCGAATGAATCCGGATAAGAAGAAGTTACCTGAAGAGGCATATCGTAAATGTATTTGTAAAACACATCGAATTCGGCACTCAGTAAACCGTTCCACATATCAAGGTCGAAACCGGCATTGTATTGTAAGGCTTTAGCCCATGTCAGGTTAATATTGGCCGGCTGGGATGTATTTAATCCATATATGGGTTCTCCTCCTATAACGGCTACCGGAATAGATTTGTTATAAGCATCTTGGACAAAAGAAAGTGTATTTAAATAATGATAAGAGGGAATTCCTGACGTTAAAGCCGTTTTTCCAATTCCTCCGCGCAATTTGAAATTATCAATCGGTAAGGATAAATTTTCAAACCAACTTTCTTCCGACATACGCCACCCTAAAGATGCAGCAGGCGTCAAGTTCCAACGTTTTCCTGAGATGTTTTTTCCTGCAAACTGATAAGTACCATCATAACGGGACGTAACTTCAAGTAAATATTTATCGTTAAAACTATAATTCAATCGTCCCAAGTACCCAGCCATACGTGCTTGACTACTTGAACCACCTATCACATTTCTATCTGCTTTAGATGCATAGTTCAACTCATCCAACGATAGAATATTGAATCCATACCCTGTTGCATTCAATGCATTTCCATCGGTTTTTCGAGTTTCAACCAAGGCTAATAATGAAATATCATGCAATCCAAATCGGTTATCATATTTAAGGCTTGTATTAGTTGTAACCGTAGTACTTCTTGTAGCACCTTCTGTTAAACCAGCATCTCCTGCAGACGGAAATTGTGTCTTTGTATAAGATATATCTCCATCAGGGCTGGCAGGAAGGTTAGCCTTGTATACATAATAGGGGATTGTAAACTGCTTAGCCATAGCATCCTCATAATCATAAGAAACCAAAAAACGAGCAGAAAGTCCTTTCAGAAAAGGAAAATCATAATTCAACGCTATATTGGTTTGCAGTATGTTTGATTTATCTTTTCTATATCCTGCATCTAAAGAAGAACTCGCCAAAGGGCTTACAATAGAACTTGCCGTTGGAGTTGCCACAGGTAGTCCATCCCATTCCATAGGTGTAAACGGCAAAGCTCTCACAGCTTGTTGAGCAATATTTCCTCCAACGGTAGGATCACTACTCCATGTTGAACGCAAGCGATTTTCTATACGTCCGCTAATATCAAAATTTAAGGTAAGGTTTTGCACTATAGTTGCATCAATATTTGAGCGGAGACTAATACGATCATAATCAAAGTTTTTTACATTTCCTTTCTGATCGAAATAACCCAAAGAAACAAAATACTTCAGATTATCCGTACCTCCCGACGCATTTACATTATAGTTTGCATTTGTTCCTGTGCCAAAAGTCTCTTTATACCAATTGGTATTTCCCCAACCTCCTTCACCTGCAAGCATTTTACGAACATGCTCTTGAGAAAAGACCGGTGAATTTCCATCCATTTCCCGAGCTTTATTCCACCAGTAAGCAAATTGAGGACCATCTAACAATTCCAACATTTCAGTATTCGTAGTTATACCGTATGAAGCTGTAAAATTGATTTTTGATGGTAAAGCTGCTCCACGTTTGGTTGTAATAATAATAACAGAACTTGCATCCAATCCGTAAACAGCTGCAGCAGACGCATCTTTCAAAACAGATATCGTTGCAATATCATTCGGATCTATTTGTGAAAAGTCACGGGCAACGCCATCTACCACATACTTAGCTTCCGCCCCACGAACTAAAATACTAGATGCATCAGATCCCGGCTGTCCGGATTGTTGCAATGCTGCAACTCCGGATATCCTACCAGCTAACAAATTAGTAACATTGGTTATTGGAGCTTTTAACAATTCCTCTCCTCTTATTTGTGATACAGCTCCCGTTATACTGACTTTCTTTTGTACACCATATCCAACAACAACCAATTCGTCTAGCAGCTTAGTATCTTCAGACATCACGACCTCCACATTGGTACGACCATTTAGAGACAACTCTAGAGTCTGAAATCCAACATATGAGAATTCAAGGACAGCATTCGTGTTAGGAGCACTTAAGCTGAATTCTCCATTGGTATTTGTGATTGTTCCTTGCTGAGTGGATTTTACAATCACATTTACACCAATCAAAGGTTCATTGTTAGAGTCTTTTACAGTTCCTCGTATATTTACTTGCGCATACATTGTAGCACTGTAAATCATGAAAACACAAAAACTCAGAATGAACAACAGACATTTTCTTTCTATTTTAGAAAGGATTCTCTCTCTTTTCATGAATTTAATTTGTTTTAGAATTTAAATAATTTTGTTTTACAAGTATTTCCGCTATATTTAATAGCGTTTCTGCTTTTACATTTAATTATTCCTGAAAAGCAGAAAAACATTACACTCAATAATTTCTCAGTTAATCATATACTTAAGATTTTTTATTCCCCTTTTCTTCTTCCTCCGGCTTATCAATGGGTTGTTTAGCAACTTGTACAAACCCAACTATTTGACCTTATAAAATCACTCCTGAGAGCAATTTCTTTCATCCCTCAGACATGAGAAAGTAACTTTTAAGCGCATATTCCCACGACCCTGCGCAGGATAGTAGTGGCGAACCTTGTTGGCAAAGTCGCGGGATGCTCTCCGATCTTTTTATTTCTTCTTTTCATTCATTGCTTCCAGTATTTTCCAGCACTGATATAATCCGCGCGGAACATGGAAACAACCTTTCCATTTACCTCCTTTCAAATCTAATAATACTTCTCCTTGCCGATTCAAATATCCCCACCATTCGGGGTATTCCGCGTCTTTGAAATGGCTCCACGTATAATCGTGCACTTTTTCGAACCATTCCAGGCATTCCTTCGAGCCGGTTAGCTGATATCCCTTCAATAAAGAGATGAGCGTTTCAATATGTACCCACCATAGTTTTTGATCCCATTCCAATTGTTGTGGGGGAAATCCTTTACGATCCATAAAGTAGAAAATACCCCCGTATTTTTGATCCCATCCATAGTTTAGCATCTTGAGTGTGGTTTCCACAGCCTTATCAATGAGTTCCGGACGATTGAGGCGTACGCCCAAATCCATAATAAACCACATCGCCTCGATAGAATGGCCGGGGTTCATCAGGCGTCCTTCGAACGTGTCGGATAAGGAACCGTCCACATTTACATTTTCCACAATTAACCCGCCCAACTCGGGACGCAAAAATACGTCCATCACTTCATGCAGACATTCATCGATGGTTTGCTGCAAAAAGTCGTGATCTAAAAGATGCTCAATCTCCAACGATAGATTACAGAGAATCATCGGTAAAGAAAAAGTCTTCAGGTTGCGCGTACCGGGATGGGCTTTACTCCATTTTCCTTTCGGATTATCTCTCTTGGATAGCACGATATCGAAGGTTTTTTTTGCGATTTCGGCATACTCATCGCTTTGAGTTGCTTTGCTTAACTGCCCGAAAGCCATGGTGGCAAACGTATAAGAGAAAATGTTATACGGATCGATGATAGGCTTGCCTTCGCGCGTGAGCGAAAAATACCAGTTATAATTTCCATCGTGTCCGTATTTTTTCAAAAACTCCCCGCCCTGACGGGCACATTCCAACCATTCGGAGCGTTTTTCCACCTTATTATATAACATGGAAAACATCCATACTTGCCGGCCTTGTAACCAAATAAACTTATCGGTGTCATACACGTTTCCTTGTCGGTCGAGGCAGGAGAAATAACCGCCATAAGTTTTGTCCTGCGATTTATCCATCCAAAAAGGCAATACATTATTCAACAACTCGTCCCGATACTGTTTTTCTAAACTTCTCAAATCCATATTCTTATCAATTATCAGCTTTCAGTTATCCGCTGTCAGCCTTTTATTCGCAATTTGTAATTTATCATTTGTAATTAAGCATTCTTCTTTTGCCAGAATCGTTCGATCTCTTCCAGCGATTTTCCCGCCGTTTCGGGCATCAATTTCCAAACGATCAACATATAAGGAATACACATGCCGGCGAACAGGAAGAACGTGCCCGAGGGCGTAAGTGTCTCCAACATCCAAGGGGTAAGCTGGCCAATCAAATAGGTACCTATCCAAAGCGACAAAGTAGCCACCGACATGGCTAAACCACGTACTTTCGTCGGATACATCTCCGAAAGAAATACGAAAATCACGGCGCTGATCGATCCGGCGGTAAAGAATATGTAAGCCAGGAAACATGCCAACAAGAAGATATTACTCCATTCCAACTGACTGCCGAATAAGAAATAGACGCCAATCAGCACCAGCGAGGCGATCATTCCCGACACACCCACATACACCAGTTTTTTGCGCCCTACTTTATCGATAATCAGCATGGCCAGAATAGTGGTCACCATGTTCACCGTACCGATGAGCGACTGGTAGAAAAGCGAATCCCCGCTGGACAACCCGCTGGTTTCGAAAATCGACGGGCCGTAATACAACACGGCATTTACGCCCATAAACTGCCCCAACATGGCAATGGCGCATCCGATAAATACCGCCTTTCGAAAACCGGGCTGAAACATGATTTTCCAACTCGTTTTTTGCCCCGCTTGCGCCTGTAGCATTTGCTTGGTCTCATTTATTTGGAAAGAGACATCTTTTTGATTACGGTAAATCTTAGAAAATACTTGTTGAGCCGCTTTATCACGCGATTTCACCAACAACCATCGGGGACTTTCCGACAAGAAAAAAGAGACTAGAAAATAGAGAATTGCCGGTAGCGCTCCGAATCCCAACATCCCTCTCCAAACTTCCGTACCGAAAATCCGCTGCATCGTTGGATTGGCGGAAGAGTATCCATGCGATTGATTCAATAAGTAAAAATTCATCAAATAAGCCGCCAAAAAACCGATGGTTACGGCTAATTGATAAGTTGCTACCAGTCGTCCACGATGAGCGGCCGGCGAGACTTCGGATATATATAAAGGACAGACCACCGATACGATACCGATGCCTGCGCCACCCACCATCCGCCATATAACCAACTCGTTAAGGCTTCCGGATAACGCACATCCTACTGCCGAAGCGATAAACAGCACAGCCGATATAATCATGGTATGTTTCCGTCCGATGGTATCGCTCAGTTTGCCGGAAAAAATCACTCCGATGATAGAACCGATTAAGGCACACCCCACATACCATCCGCTTTGCATCGTATTCAATCCGAATTGATGCGATACTTGCGACACCGTGCCGGAAATAACGGCCGTATCATATCCGAAGAGCAACCCGCCCAAGGCGGCGATTACGGATACGGCCGTCACATAGCCCATATTGATAGACTTATTCGTCTCCATTTTCTTTATTTTATATTAAAATATTCTTTGTATCGATTATATAAATGACCGGCTTGTAAGTAGGCCGACTGAGGACTCATGAAATGAGAGAACTCAAACGTAATGGCTTTATCGTATCCGGCTCGCTTGGCCGCTTCGAGTTTCATGCGAAGTTTATCGAATTTAATCGGTAAAAACTTAATCGGCATATCGCGGTCGAAACTTTCCGCATTAGTCCAGCACTGCATTCCGTATTTGTCCGCCAGCTTTTTGTTTACGGTAAAGAACGCGTCGAGTTCGTCATAGTCGATGTGTCCGTCTTGAAAGGCGCAGGCATCTACCACCTCGTGAATTCCATCAAATATCTCGTCCCATTCCTTTTCATGCTGCTGCACCGACACCGCCTCTTCTTTCGACAAAGCCGTTCCGCTTGCAGCGACGGCTTTCTTTCCGTCGATCCACGGCGAAATAAAAGTCGGCAAACCGTTCGACACCTCCTTACACTGTTTTCCCATCGCATAAAACGCTCCGATAGCCCCTTTCGTAGCACGGCTTATTTCGCCGCTTAAGTACCATCCTTGAAAGCTTTTATACTTGGCGCCATATTGTTGCCAGACCTCGTCGATCACATATTTATTATCTTCAATCTCGTGGCTCATATCTCCCGTGGCCCAATAATGACCGGAATCGTATAACCCGAAATAGAACTTCATCCCATATTTATCGGCCAGGCGCAAAAACAACTCTAATAAATCTACGGAAGGCCCATAACACCCTTTTCCAAGAAGATATTTCGAAGGATATGTAATGAATTTTTTATATCCGGAGCGAATCATAATCACCGTGTCGATGCCGATAGCTTTCATGTATTGAAAATCCAAATCCCATTCCGCTTCACCCCAGTTTTGATGCGGAATATCGTGCGATATTTCATCAAGAAAGGCGCCGGTGATTTGCAATCCGTTGGCTTTGGGAACAATCAGTCCGCTTTGGAGAGATTTGTTTTTACGGATATTTTGCTCAAGATGCGTATCAGCCGCCCGAACTTGACCGCTTGCGGACAACTGCGGCAGAACTATTGCGGAAGTTCCGGCAATAGCTGCTTTCTTGATAAAATTTCTTCGGTTCTCTGTTTTCATTTTTAAAATACTTTAGATGACGGTCGGTCACTTTTTATTTTTCTCAATGATTATAACGCCGCAAATATATATACTTATTTTATATTCGCCAACTATATGGTAAAATATTTTATTATGAAATGCGATATTTAACAATATAATATCTTACGGGGATGATTCTCCCCGCAAAATTACACAACCATTGATTTATAAAGCAATATATTAAAGTATATTATGGGATAAAAATAAGATTCCAGGAGTAACAGCGTAAAAAAAAAGAAATCGTACCTTTGTGGAAGTATCTTCAATATAAAAGGAAATGACAATGGAAAGTATAACGATTTATCCCAAAGATAAGAAGCAGAAATCACTGCTAACTGCTTTACTAGAGGAAATGAGGGTTGATTTTGAAGTCCGGACTTCAAGAGACGACTCTTTATTAACGGAAGAAGCTTTCTATGCTAAAATAGAGAAATCCATCCAACAGGCTGAAAGCAGAAAATTAAAAACGTTGACAAAAGATAAACAGAAAGAGTTCTTAGGCTTATGAGTTACGTAATTAAATATACTTCCTGAAGCGGAACTGGATATTGAGAAACATAAACAATGTGGAGACAAAAAGATTCTACTGAAAATAGACCAACTCCTAAACGAATTGAGAGAAAATTCTACTGTCGGAACCGGAAAACCGGAGAGATTGAAACATTTTGAAATTCCAACATGGTCAAGAAGAATTAGCCACAAACATAGATTGGTATATAGAATACTGGAAAAACAAATCGTCGTTTTAGACCTTTCTTTCTGGGGACATTCTAACGATAAATAGCACAATACTTATAACGATATTCTATTTACGATTTGTAAATTATTTCTCGCAGATAACGCGGATTTTAATCTGCGTTTATCTGCGCCATCTGCGAGAAATATTCTTTTTAAGTTACAATCCCTTACTTTTATTCTTTTAAGAACAACTTTTGAAACATCGTTATTCTTAAACAAATAAATCTTTGTACGGATGCGGACTCGACCTCAGATACTGCCCCGGGGCAACCACTTGTCCCCCCAACGCGGCGGCGGCATGCCATGCCCAACGCGGATCGTATAACATTCCACGCCCTACGGCAATGAAATCGGCTTTCTCTTCGGCTATCGCCTTTTCGGCTTCAAACGGATCGGTGATCAGTCCGACTCCGATTACAGGCATCACGACCTCTTTCTTTATGGCTTCGGCAAAAGATAACTGATAACCCGATTGTAAAGGCGGCAACTTTTGCAATCCGCCATCGAGTCCTCCGCCTGAAACATGAATATATCCGCAGCCTCTTTTATCCAGTTCTTTTGCAAATACGATGCTTTGCGACAAGTCCCATCCGCGATCAATCCAATCGGTCGCGGATATGCGGACACCGAACGCAGTGTTTGCCGGCAAAACCGCCCTCACCGCATCGACGACTTCCAACGGGAAACGCATCCTGTTTTCAAGACTGCCTCCATATTCATCCGTACGCTTATTGGTTATCGGCGATAGGAACTCATGCATCAGATATCCATGCGCGGCATGCAATTCAACCATATCGAACCCAATAGCGATGGCACGTGCCGAAGCCTCGGCAAACTGTTCGACAATGATTTTTATCTCCGCGTTCGTCAATTCGTGCGGTATGGTACCTCCGGTCGATTGTGCAATGGCAGAAGGAGCCACCGTTTGCCAGCCATTCGCACTGTCGGCCGGCAAGTAGTCATCGGATTTCCAAGACAAATCGGTGGACGCCTTTCTTCCCGCATGCGCTATTTGTACCGCTAACGGCATGGAAGAATGCAACCGCATAAAATCAACGACTTTGCGCAGCGCCTGAGCGGTATTCTTATCCCATAAGCCTAAGTCGGCATACGAAATACGTCCTTCGGGGCAAACCGCAGTCGCCTCCACAATGAGCATGCCGGCACCCGAAAGCGCCAAATTACCGTAGTGCATCAAATGCCAATCGGTGGCTTGCCCGTTTGCGGCAGAATATTGACACATGGGCGGAATAACGATTCGGTTCTTCAGTTGAAAAGGACCGATATTTTTTTCTGAAAACAAATTACTACTATTCATAATGGAAACTTTTAACATTAAATTTTTGTCGACACAACATTAGAATGCCGTATTCACAATACCGCCGTCCACGCGCAAAGCGGCTCCAGTTGTAGCCGAAGACAACGGACTTGCCAGATACACAATTAAATTAGCCACCTCTTCGGGCTCTGCAAAACGCTGTATGATGGATTCCGGCCGCTTCTCTTTTACGAACTCCAAAGCAGCTTCTTCCATCGTGATGCCCTTCTTTTCGGACAGTTCTTTCATCGAGCGCAAATTGCCGGCCGACCATGTAGGGCCGGGCAACACCGAATTAACGGTAACATTTGTTCCCCGAAGGCTTTTTGCCAATCCTCTGCTTAACGCTAAAATAGCCGTTTTAGTCACCCCGTACAGAATCATGTCGTCCGGAATATTGATAGCCGACTCACTCGAAACGAATACCACCCGTCCCCAGTTCTTCTTTTTCATCAACGGAATATAATGCCGCGATAAACGCACGCCACTCATCACATTCACTTCAAAATCGTGCATCCACACCTCATCGGGAGTTGTCTCAAACGGTTGATCCCCGTATATACCTACATTATTAATAAGTATATCCAACTCTTTTATTTGATGAATGAGGGTATCGACCTCCTCGACTTTCGAAAAATCGGCGACAACTCCTTCGACATCCGCACTCGGAATATCTTTTTTGATCTGTTCAACGACCTTCTCCAATTTTTTCTCCTCACGTCCATTGATAAACACCTTCGCGCCCTCCTTCAAAAGTCCCAGCGCTGCCGCATATCCTATCCCGGCAGTCGAGCCGGTAACCAAAGCCTTTTTCCCCGTTAATTGTAAATTCATATTCTTCCTTTCATTTTATGATAAAACGTATGTCGATCTATTCGACGATCTTTTTTATAAAGACAAGCGGGACAGACGGCGTTCTTCCGTGTCCGCTCAAGTAATGAAACAATACCAGCACCCCGGTTCCCGTGAAGGCGAACACTGCACCGATCAATGCCGAATATTCCACTCCGGCGCCGGTTGCAATGGGAAGTCCTCCGAAATAAGCGCCTAAAGCGTTGCCAAGATTAAATGCCAACTGCACCATCGCTCCGCCCATCATTTCGCCGCCGGAGGAATATTGCAGCAACAACATCTGCTGCGGCGAGGAGACGGCAAACAAACATCCGGTGCAGACACACATAAGCAGAGCGGAAGTAAATCCGAAACGCCCCCAAAAGAACAAGGCCATGAGTGATGCAAATATAATGAATTGCGTGTACATTGCCACTATACCGGGGGTAAATTTATCCGACATTTTACCTCCCCCATAATTTCCCACACACATGCTACCCCCGGCAAGGAACATTAGCAGCGGCATGGCGGAGACATCGAATCCGGAAACTTGCGTCATCATAGGATTGATATAACTATACCAACAAAAAATTCCGCCGTTCCCCAAAACGGTCGCGGCAATCAGTAGCCACGGTTCCGGTTTCTTCAGAAAAAGAAACATTCCCTTGATGTTTGTTTTCGGCATGGGCGGTAAAGCGGGTATCCACTTACCAATTGTATAAATCGTTATTCCTCCCCAAACAGCGGCAAATACAAAAATCCATCGCCAGGAAAAAGCATGGCTAATCCAGTTAGCGATAGGGATACCCAATAAATTCGCTATGCTCATCCCCATAACCATCGTGGCAATGGCAGACGTGCTTTTTCCTTCTTTCGATAATTTACTCGCAACGATAGAACCCACACCAAAAAACGAGCCATGCGGAATGCCCGTAATAAAGCGCCCTACAAGAGCGAAGCTATAAGAAGGGGAAGCCATTGTGATAAGACAACCGGCGATAAAACATCCGACCAAAGCAAACAGAATACGTTTCAACGGCCAATTTCGGGCTATGATAGCGACTAAAGGAGCTCCCACACAAACACCCAACGCATAGGCCGATATCAAATGTCCGGCCACCGGCAGGGAGATAACAAAATCGGAAGCCACATCGGGTAAAATACCCATCATAATATATTCGGCAATTCCCAATCCGAAAGTCCCGAAAGACAATGCATAAAGACCTTTTTTCATTGTTTGAAATATCTTTTAAAAAAGCGAACAAAGGAACGTCAAAAAAAACAGATCCAATTGTCGAAAATCAGGGAATAATTGTCTATTTTTATGACCTTAAAAGAAGATCAGACACTTTTTATGGCAAAAGAAGTAAAATACGAACAAGTGCAAAAGACCCGGGATGCATCGTTCCACTACGAATGGTCGAAGGAATCCTATCAGGACGAGATTGCGTTGCATTTTCATCCAGAAGCGGAAGTCATTTGCATTCTAAAAGGATCGGGATACCGGATGATGGGCGACTTTTCCGAACCTTTTACCGAGGGAGAAGTGATTTTTGTTCCTCCCAATTTGCCTCATTGTTGGATTTACACTCCCGAAAGTTGTGATCCGTACGGTAATCGCGAATGTATTTTCGTTCAGTTTGCTCCTTCGTTTGTGGAAGAGGGTATGTCTTTTTTTGACGAATGGAAATACGCCGCCCATAAATTCGGTTCTTTTATCCAAGGGATTAAAATTGCGGGCCCGACAACCGCTACCGCCATCCGGATACTCAAACAAATGCAAGGTTGTCCGGGATCTGAAAAGCTCCAGTTACTCTTCAGTCTGATCCTATCGATCGTCAACAGCGCTTCTCTTCAACCCATCGGAATACCCGGCAATTTGTCGGGAGATATCTCCAAAAGCATGCATCGCCTTCAAGTCATTCTCCGGTACGTAGTGGAAAATTATCGAAAAAAGATCTCTTTAACCGAAATCGCCTCGTTGGTACATCTCAGCGAGGCTTCATTTAGTGCCTTTTTTAAAAAGGAAACCGGCCGGCGTTTTCTTTCGTTCGTCAATGAGTACCGATTGGAAGCCGTGTGTTCAGCCTTGAAAAACGATCGCGAAAAAAGTATAAGCGAGATTGCTTGGGAGTGCGGATTTACGGATATTCCCTATTTCAACCGGTATTTTAAGGAAGTCAAACAGATGTCGCCGGGAAAATGGAAAAAAGAATACTTTTCGCAGCATCCAGGGTCGAGCGTAGGATGACCCCTGCTGTTGAGCCTTCCGCAAAGCGGGCGACCCGTTATATGTCCATTTTCAATCCTAGCATATACATGCTGTTCAAATCTTTCCGGAGTGGTATTTTTGCCCCCAAGCTCACGTTGAATGCCCGGTATTTCACACCGAAACCGGCCGATAAAAAATCGTCTTTATCTCCTGTATGCCCGCCTATCCGCAATGAATAGGTATTCAAAAAACAATAATCTACTCCTCCACTGAAAAACGAAGAAAAGTCATTTTCTCCTACCGGAAGAAATGCGCCCCCATCTACAAACACCTGCATGGTTTGACGGGTAACCGTAACAATCGACACGGAACCTCCCAGCCGAACGTTGGGAGCAAGGAAATCCGACTGATCCTTATAGGAATATTTACCCAAATTGGCTACGGAAAGGCCTATAGAATAAGGCATCTCCGCACGAAATAGTTTTCCTGTTCCCTCATAGGAGGCACCGAAGTCCATGCGATAGGCCCGTATAGAAGAGACCGTTTTTTCTTCGGCATAACCCGCGGTTGAATAAAAAGAGAATGATTGATTGGGCTTGTAAGCATATCCCACATCTAACGAATAAGAATAAAAATCGATTTTCCCCAAAGAGGAATTTTTCTCATAGTCATTATTAAACCAATCATCCAAAGAACCCATTGTCAAATAACGGCCGCCTAAGAAAAACGCACTTTTCTTATACCGATATGCCGTGGTGAATGTATGAAAAAGATACGTTTGTCGTCCTTCCGAAGGAATGAACCCCAAAGAATAATCAACGCTTTTAGACGCATTGTGAAATAAGAATGTGGGATTATTATATAGATACGCTTGGTTGATATCTCCCATCCTCACACCGCCCAGACTCAACGATTGGGGCGATGAAGGCGTTTCCAAAACAGGCAATATGCGACTCTGTGCTTTTGTGTGTAAAACCACACACATCATAACCAAAAGGAATAGGTTTATTCTCATTATTCTTATTATTTATTCTTTTACAAAAGATTCTTTATACGTTTTTCCGTTATTTACGATACTCAATTCATATTTACCGGGAAAAAGCGAATGTACATTCAACAATAAAGTTCGCTTTTGAGGGTCAATATCACGAGTGTGATAGTTTTTTTCCAAGGCCATTTTACCCATTACATTTCGTATGCTAAGCCGTACATCCCCGGTAATAATATCACCCAGTCTCACGTATAAAGCGCCGGAAGCCAAGGTAGGATATAAGTTGTAGATACCTTCGTTTTCGAATATAATTATCGGTATCGACACTTTCAGTTCTTGGTTATGCTTGTCAGTAACGGTAAAAGATAAAATGCTCTTGCCGGTATGTTGGGGCAGAATCGTCAGTTTATTATCCGACAGCGAGGCCTGTGCATTTATGTTATCGAATGAAGACGAAGAAAAACGCAACGAACTTTTATCTTCATCTTCTACAAATTCATTTAATGAAAGCGTTTTAGGGGTACTCTTATGCACATTGACAGACCCCACATCCGCTATAAGTTTGGGAGGGTTATCCGGTTCAATTTTAAAGTATAGTTCGACTGACGAAGAGGCTCCGAATTCATCAGTGACCGTTAACCTAACGGTTCGCGAACCTACGCTAAATTTATTGGCGGGAATTTGTATTTTAAGGACATTGCCCGTCTGCTCGACTTGGATAAGGCCCTTATAGGTGAGCAAATAATCCCATAAATGGTTTTCTTTATCATTGATATTGAAAATCACCTCTTTCACATCATTACCGGCCATTACCAGCGTTTTGTTCAAATCAATATCCGAAGATATTTGCGGGGGCGTATTGGTCAAAGTCGATATACCCTCCTCATAAATGATTAACCCGGAAGACTTTCCACTTCGGGAAAAAGCCTGAATGGCAAAATAATATTTTGTTCCGCTTTCCAAATGATCAAAAGTATGCGTGAGTATATCTTTAGAAGTGGCAATGATTTCGGTTTGATTTATTTCCGTATTCCAATAGTTGGAAGGAGTTATTTCCTTTTTTGAAAAATAAAGTATATAACTTTGTAGGGCTTCGTCCTTTTCAGAAGCCAATCTTTTCCAAGTTAACGATATGGATGCATATCCTTGTACTGTTTGCTCTTTCACAAACAGCGGATCTGTCGGGACAAACTCTTGATCGAAATCAAGTAATCCAATTTGAGCATCGATGTATCCCTTGCCTAACTTATTATAATATTCGGAGGTATTAAAATTGTTTGGATTTATTTTTTTCACACTTGTCAAAAGCCTTCGCTTTAGCTGATAGGCATTGAATTCCGGCCCCCCGAACTTCGAAACGATTAAGGCTGCGATACCCGAAACATGAGGGCATGCCATGGACGTCCCTTGCATATACCCATATCTACTTTGACCGTTGAGGGAACAGATTGTACTATAAACAGCAGAAGTCCACTCGCCTTTTTCATTGGGATATTTATTCCCATTTTTATCGGATCCGCCAGGTGCGGAGATATCGACCCATTTGCCATAATTGGTGTACCAAGCTGCTGAAAAGTCGGGGGCATAGGCAGCCACTGAAATGACATCAGGCTCAGCAGCAGGATAAGTTTCCATTTCCGAATGATCGTTAGCAGCAGCGAAAACCACCAATCCCCCTTTCATCAAAGATTTCGAAGAATTTTGTCCTGCATGCTTCGTAAAGTATTCAACGGCTTCTTTTATCACACGCGGAGTCGGTATACCCGGATCGTAGCCCCAAGAGTTTTGACTGATAACGGCTCCGTTATTAGCTCCATATACAATGGCCGCAGCAGTTTGGTTGGTGGTCGTGGATATACTGCTTGAGGAATTGGGATCAAGGGGGTCGTAATCAGGATTGTCTATAAACATCTGGCAGCTCATCAATTTTACTCCTGAATTTGCCGCTCCGTTTCCCCCGGCTATTCCGCTGACTCCTTTCCCATTATTATTTTTAGCGGCAATCACACCGGCCACATGTGTACCGTGATTTTCCGGTTCGATGGCACCTGTTGATTTTACAAAGTTAAAGCCGTGTATATCGTCGATATATCCGTTATCATCATCGTCAATGCCGTTATCGGGAATTTCCTCACTGTTTATCCACAAATTATCCTTCAAATCTTCGTGATAAATATCTATTCCTCCATCCACTACGGCAACGATCACTTCGGGGTTCCCCGTTTCCTCTTCCCAAGCCGGTAGAATATTGATATCCGCTCCCGTAATAGAGCTTATAATGTTTTCTCCGTTGAGTTGGTAGTTCCCGATAACTCCTTCGTTGTACAGGTTCCATTGGCGGGAAAAACCGGGATCATTATAGGTGGAGCGAAAAAGGCTTTTGCCCGAAAAGGGCTCAACATCTTGCACTTCGAAATCTTCAATGCGAGGTGTAAACACCGGTTCCACAAATTCCACCACATCGTTATGGCTATTCGTCGCATCTTCCGTCGCACTTTTAAAAGTCGTATTATACCATACGGTATACCACGCATTCAAACCATCGGCCGCCTGCAGATCTTCGTATTTTCCGCCATAAGGGAAGATGCGTTGTATCTTGTATGCGTTAATGGAATGAAGATATTCATCGAGCGCCGCGTTACCCGTTGGAATGGATAGCTCGTTGGTTTTATTATCGATGGTTTCGATAATTTCATCTTGAAGTTTCACCGACTGCATTCCCCTGACCGGTCCGGTTTCCTGTGGCGATTCTGTCGCTTGATGCTCGACAAGGGGAATCTCCTCATTCACACACGATACGGAAATGAATCCGAAGAGGACATAAAAAAGAATTTTTTTCATCTTATGTTGTATAAATCTATTTTGATTATCTAATTTATGATCCCTTGGCGTTCATCTAAAAAAACAGGTAAACGTTAAAAAGAAACGCCTACAGTCATTGTCAAGCAATTACCGAAATACTTTTTTAAGGATTGATTGTACCAACTGATTTTTAAATTCATCGATCTATTTTGTTTCAGCAGATAATCCCATTGTAAGGACAATCGGCTGCACACACCGTTCGAAGCAAGATAACGGTAATTATTATGCAATAATTGCCCAGCGAAAGAATTTTCTTTTAGTCCCGGTACATTTAAGGTAGACCGAAGCGTATGCTGGTAAGTCAGTTCCCCGTTCACCTGCCAAAGCGAGCGCCCCGACATTTTCGAAAAGCCCATATCGGCCCCCGCAGACAGTCGCGAAAAATCCATTTTGCGTGAAGGATTGCGATGACTCTCCTCCATTTTGAAAAACAAAGCATGGGGGGCAATATGCCACACCCAGTTTTGGTGAGCGTGATTCTCGTATAAGAACTCTAATTTTCCGCCGTTTGTTTTGTTTCCGAAAAGCCGTTCTTCGGCAATCTTCTCATAGTTTCCGTATTGTGGTGAATGAAATTTGTATTCCGTTCCTTTCCGGTCTTTATATTCTGTCTGCAAGCGAACGCCCATGTGATATTTGTCCCTTTTCCATAAATAAGCAATCACCGTGGTGTATGTATCTTCGTTTACATCGGCAATAGGTAAGTTTTGGAAATCACTCATAATCTTCTCAAAAGAGAAATTACTGTAGCCCAATGTGGCCGATAAACCGTAACGGTCAACCGGTAAAAGCTGAATATTTATTCCACGCGCGGCACCCTGGAATCGCGTGCGCATATTATTGCCGGCAAACATATACGCATCGGTTCCCAATCCGGTATAATGAACTATTTTAGGCGCTCCTAAAAGACTATAAAAATGCAATTCATTCCGTTGTTTGTATTTACGAAGATGGAAACCGGCCCCTAAGGTGTAACACGAAAACAAGCGGTAATGAACACCTCCGTTCAATCGTAAATCGCTTGCAATGTTATCCGGACGCGGATCTTGTGTCCGATACTCCATTAATGCCCGGTATGCCAGTTCCATTCCCCATGAAAGCAGGGAAAGCCGTTGGGCATATCCTCCGGAAAACGCATATTGTTCGTAGTTGAGATTATTGCGTCCGATGGAGTCCATCATGACATAAGGATATACGGTGGAAAAATCAGAAGTTTCATTTCCTTCCACGCCGTCTTTCTGTCCGTTGCGATAGGAAGCATTTCCCCAGATGAAGCGGCCGTCGTGACGGATAAAACTCTCCGCTTCAGCTGTGAAAAAGGTTTGTCCCGTACCCTGTTGTCGAATGCCTGCATTTCCGCTTTGCGGTGTCCGCCGATATGCATCTGATGAAGCGACGAACGGCCGGAAAAGGCACGCGCAGCCGGATTAAAATCGGGGGCACGCGAGAAATCCGTTAGCAAAGACCGATTGTTACGGATGCGATAAAGCAACAGCGTGTCGTTTTGGGCCCCCAAAAAGAGGGGCAAACAGACCATCGCGACGAAGAGAAGGAAACGAAACTTCATTATATGATATCCTCTTGGGCAAGCCCTTTATTTATTTTCCATCAACGATGGGGTCGCATCCGGTATAAAGTCTACCGAAGAATTGTTGGTGTCTTGGAGTTTTTGAGTACCATCGGGATTCGTTGCCAACACCTTGCGGCGCACGCTCTTTCCGTACCGTTGAGGATCTTTATCTACTTTTCCACAAGACGTCCAACCCATATCCAATGCCGGACTGGTAACAATCCATTGAAATTCCGATTCTACGCTCAAGTTCACCGCATCGACCACCCATTCGTTGGGTACCTTGTAACAATCGCCATCCATCGGATAAGTTATTCCGTTAAAGACAAAATCGTAATCATAATGATAGCGATAATCTTTTAAATATTGTTCATTCTCCACCGGAATGCGGGCAAGAATAAAACTCTTAAATCCACGGTTGTGCATCACCATCCGATCATACAAGTTAAACATATTCGGTACATCTGTATTATCTACTTCTCCACCCAACGAAGTCGAGTACCATTCAAAGTCGGCCTTGTTCAAATCGATAGATTGAGGGTTGTATTCCCGGTGGTCAATCGCATTATCTGCGATCACTAAATATTTTCCCGGATCCACCGGATATTCTTTTCCTGTTCCGGGAATCTGTATCAGGCAATCCACACCGACTGCTTCAGCCATAATGTCGGGGCGATAAGCATGTTTCGTCACTGTCAGAAAATCGGTTTGCCCAATGACCAAACCGTCAGCATATAAAACTTCATCGGAGTTATTGTAAATGACCATATATTTATCCCCATTGTATTGTTTCTTTTCCGGCGTCTGTGTTCCGGTAAAGAATATTTCACTGATCAGGAAGTCAGTATGATCGATCACCAGCATCAGCGGCAACGAAAGCACCGCTTTCTCCCCCAATACCACATTCGATTCTTTGGATGCTTTCACCTCCCCTGTTTGCCTTTTTCCATTAATCCAATAAGATATCTTTCCTTGCACGGCAATATCGTAGGTGCCTTCGGGAAGCAATATCATTAAGGTACCCGTAAAAGGATCCGAAAGGGTTTTCTCCCCGGTATTCCGCTCGGTAAATACCGCCTGTAATTCACTTAATGTAAAATCCGTCATTTCTTCGGGACTCTGCACCGTTAAGCTCAATATGGTCGTCCGAAGCTCGTCGTTATCGTCTTGGCATGCATTAAAACCGATGGATACCATCATCATAAGAAATAAAAACAAATACTTTTTCGTCATAGTCAATTTAAATATTATAATGTAAAATTTAATTCCATTCCAAAATAAGGGTCTACCGCCCTTCTGATTTTTGCACCGTAGACTTCGTATACAGGATAATAATCCAAAAGCTTGTTTACATACAACGATACCCGCACTTTTCGGCGAAAGTTTTTAGAAGCCTTCAGGTTGACCGACATTCCAAAGGGAACGCGCTCTTTGCGGAAACTATTCGGATTGTGGGGTGTGTAAAGATACTGAAGGATCATATCCTTTTTATCCTGTTCGGTATAAGGGTGCACACTGCCGTCGGTATCGATATACACCTCAGGCGTTTCGCTGCGCGGTTTGTTTTGTGAGAGATGAAACCATGCGCATTGTACCGACGTGGAAAACTCCATGTCGAGTTCGGGCAGATAGGTATCGAGCATCACTTTGGTATTCAGCTCCTCCCGAATATACCCTGACTCTTGTTGATACACTCCGTACTTTTCAATTCTGCGGTTATTCACCAATTGGTAAGGCTTATAATAATAGGGTGCGCTGTTACTATACTCCGTTTTAAACCAAGCGCCATCAAGGGTGAGGCGAGTCTTCAAAACATCCCATCGAGGACTTTGAAAAGTAAACTCAACTCCTTCTTTATCGATGATACTGCCATTTCCGCTAAAAGGGAAAGCATGCAAATAGGTGTCGTTCACATACGCAAGCTCTTCCAAGTCGGGACGTCCTTCATGCGTTTCAGTATAATCGTCGGGCACGATATAATCTTTATACACCAAGGGTTCCACAGCCGCTACTTGCGTACGGAAAGCCGTGGTGGTTCGTTCTTGGAAATAGTTTACCGCCAACTTATTGTTGTGAATATTGAGTTTCAACCGCAGATCGAATTTGCGGTTTTGCGCCGGGCGCAAATCATCATTGACGTGCTTGCGCTTGAACGTCTTTATATAAATCCTCCGATAATCGGGATTGGCGTGATAATAATTCAACTGCACCGCATCTAAATAAGTATAATCGGGATACAACTGAATAAGTGTGGGGAATTTATTGCTCCAACCATAACCGGCTGTTATATCGATTTGTATCTTTCTCCCCCATAGTTGAAAGTCGGGGAAAATCCATTGAGCACTTATCCGAGGCTCGGGATAAAGTTTGCCGTACATCTCATAAGACGGCTGCAAATTCAACATCGAAGAGCCCCGCAGCCCCACATTCATCTTTACATAATTTGCAGCCACCGGGAATCCGATCACATCTTCTACAAAAAAAGCCGCCAAATGGGAAGCGGGCACATCGGAATATGCCCTTGGGCGCGTATCGGTAGAGCCCGAAGGCGGACGCGAAGGGTCATATATCATGCCCTGTCCGTAATTCTTATCGAAATGCCAATCGAGGCCCCCCATCACATTATGAATAAGCCCCCATGTATTAAAAGAAAGTTCAGTTGTTGCCTGTGCAAAAAGGTTCAACGGGCGGCCGTCCATCCGCAAATCCGAAACCCAATTGGAAGGAAGATAAATGCCGTCGTGCTCCCCTTCCTCGGTAGAACTCGGAATAGCGGTCGGCGTTGTAATTTGTACGAACTTGACTTGATGGATACGGTCGTTTTCATACGTGACACCGGTTTTCAATTCCACCGACTTTACCATCTTTTGGCGTGTAAAATCGAAAGATATTGTTTGCCGTAAAGAAAAGCGGTCGTTACTTGAACGGTACGAATCGATATAGGTATAATCGATATCCGGATCGGTTTTATCCCGATCCACGGTATGTCCGAAATCGAAGTTCGGCGCCCAGTTTATTTTCACGTCACCGGCCATCCATTTCTTATTCAACCGCACGGAGGCGTTGATGCGCTGATAATTTTCCATCCTGTTGGTAGGATTCGATTTGGCATCGAGATAATCCGCCCCGACATTCACATCGAGGTTCCGCTTATCAAACCGGAAGCCCTTTTCGGCCGCAAACAATTTGCTGTATCCGTTGGCTAAAAAACGTAACGACAACGGGGTGGTGCCTTTTTTTCGTTCAATATTCACCACACCGCTGGTCAGGTCGCCATAACGAACCGAAGGGATACCCCGAATGATTTCTACATGGTCGATTCCGTCGGTGGATAAGGCACGCATATCGATTCCGCGATTGGTGGTCAGTCGGTACCGGTAGGCTTCGTCGCCACTAATTGATACTCCGTCGCCCCTCGAGAAAGAGTGCATGTCAGCGTTCGCCGACAAAGGTACGCCGTCGATCAGGAATGCCGTTCCCAGCGAACTCGTTCCGTATTGATTCTCCGTATCGCTAATGGTGGACTGTCGCAAAGAGATTAAATTCACGCCCGTCAATGCGGGATCTTTCGACAGCCTTCCGGGCAGTAATTCGAGGATGTCAGTAAAAGTGACCGGTTGCAAATGCTGCATGGCTTTCCGGTCGATCAATGACGAAGAGGTCATCCCGGCAGATTCGGTAGCGGTGACCACCACTTCATCCAACAACGTGCGATTCGACTCCATCTCAATGGTGAGGATTTTGTCGGCCGACAAAGAAACAGATTGTTCCCAGTCGGCATATCCGATGTATTTCGATTTTATGCGATATTCCCCGGACGGAATACTTTCAATAAACAACTCGCCCTTATCGTTGGTAACTGCATTGTACGTTTTGGCTCCTGAAATCTCTACCTGCGCATATATCAACGTTTCGCGCGTGCTTTTGTCCAAAACAAGGAGACGCAGGCTCACGAGGGGGCTTGTTTGTCCCCGCGCACTCGTAGAAAGAGGAGTTATAGCCATCAAGGCGACGAATAGTACGATCTGTTTCACGATAGGATCACATAAATAACAGGAATCAATATTCCTAGAAGTAAATACCATTTTCCGCGGCCGGCAATTCCTTTTTGCCCTTTCACGATGAGCAATCCCGAAATGGCTAAAAACAAAAGCGAAACGGCAAACAGGTCGGCCATCACTGTCCAGCCTCCCACCTTGTTATAATGCATCTTGTTAATCCAATATACAAAAGCCCGTTTATGATACAATTCGTAATCGAGGTCACCGGTACGCCTGTCATAGACCCCCACCCCTTTGTCGAGCAACAAACGCAGATGATCCTCATCTATTTTCATCACCTTATTCAGCGGGGGAAGGTTACCGCGGCCGCTCCACACCTCCGCTATTTCGTCGGCCGAAAGCCCCGCCTGCAATTGCAAGGATTTATTTTCGGTACGGTAAGCCGGATCTTTCTCGTTGAGATGATTGAGCAAGATTCCCGAAATGGCATAGACAAAGCAAAACCCCACCGCGATAAAACCGATATCGCGGTGCAGTTGGCGAAACCAATAAGCGGCGGATTTACTCTTCAACGACCTCATAAGCCTCCCCATCCATATAGTAAATGGGATAATATTCTTTTTGGTTCGTTTTCATCCATTGGCGCATCGACTCAATGTTATTCAGTTCCGCCTGACAGGTTTCGGCCGATCCGTCTTCTTCCGTCTTTTGGGCTTCTACATCTTTCTCGTATTGGCTGATATACTCCTGTGTGAGTTTACGCTCGCGCACCACTCCTTTAATTTCGAGTTCAGAGCCTACGAGCTCACGATTGAAGCCCCCTATTTCACCGCCCGCTTCCACGCGCAGCGATGCATTTTCGTCGTTGCCGGCCAGAAAGCATCGTTTACCGGAATGTTTGCACGTATGCGTCACATGTCCGCGCACTTTCACCGTTTGGCCCACCAGTTCGTCGGCATGCGCCAAGAGGCTGTCGAGCGGATACACCGCGACATCGTTTGCCGCTGCGGTTTCGGTTTGTTCCTCCTTGTTCGTTTTCTTTTCTGAAGCGTTGCCGCAAGATGCCAAAAAAGCAAGCAGGACAACCGCCATTGTAATCATCATTTTGTTCATAGAATCGTTTTTTTATAGTGAGTATAAATAAATCCGGGAAGCAACAGCAAAGCAACCAGTCCGGTAATTCCGGTAATCAGGATGTAGCTTGCAAAAAATATTTTCTTTTTCCGCTTGACAGGAACCAATAGAAAGACGCCAAGCGCCAGCAGGATATGCACGGCAAAGGCTTTCCATCCGGTACAAACAAATGCGGGATAAATAAAATCGCTATCGGGATGGCTAAACGTCAGATACGCCGGGAAGAGCCATGCCGACACCCGTTGCCATAGTCCGGGACTTTGGGCGATATGATACGCGTCTACGCGCTCTAAGGTTTCCGTGCGCAGGGCGTAATAGTCGATACCCGAAGGGGTGGTTACCGAAACGGTCCAGTACAGCAGATTGCCCATGAGCAACATTTCGTCGTGCTGCGTATCCACCGGCCCTATCTCCAACTTTACAGGATGGTAAGTGCCGTCGGCGCTTTCAAGGATATACACGCCGCCCTGACGGTCGAACAGAAATCCGTAAAAACGTTTGTCCCCGACTTCAAGCATCGAAAAAGAGGCGACGTCGATCGCATCGCCTACCCGCGTGTCACGGACAAAAGGCCGGTTATTCACCATCTTCAGGTGAAACAAACTCCCCTCGCGGTCGAGACAAAAATATCCTTCGTCGTACGGCTTGCGGGGATTGATATTGCCCGATAGCCATTGTGCGGGAAAAGCAAAGCCTTCTTTTTGCATGGCGGCGCGAAACTGTTGGCTCTTCGCCTCGTTCACACGGTTGGATTTGGAATCGATGAATTCGATTCCATCGGTCGTAGTGCGAAACACATCGTCGGGCACTTCCAAACCGACCCGTTTGGGCATCGATTCGAACAGTACGTACAAATCGGTTTGCGGGGTACGGATATCAGTCGGGCTAAAGCGGAACACCACGTTTTTCGATCGTACCAATTGCGGGGTAAGGGCATGTCCTTCCAGCGAATCGGGCATTTTACCGTCCACCATCAATTGCCTGAAATTGAGCAACGGCATCAACGAGTCGAATTGTTGAGTGGTATAAATGTGGCCCGATTTATCTTTCATCGGCGCCGCTTTATCTTGAAAATCGATAAAACAAAGTTCCTTCAGCACCGAACTATAATAGGCAAAAGGATAATCGGCCGGTTTGTCGGTCGCTTTTTTCAACAGTGCGGGTAGCGCCCACGCCGCAAGAAACGTAGCCATTAAAAGGATGGCGATATAGAGGGTTTTGTATTTCATCTTTTTTATTTCTTTACGATTTATTGTACGCCGTCTTTAAACCGTACCATGGAATAAAGGGGAAACGCGGCCACGACGCATACGATGGCGATACTATAAAAGACAAACGTAGCGTAGGCGCCCGATTTGGCATCGATGAAAAACAACGAAAGCAGGCATACGGCCATCAACGTGTCGGCTATCCGTTGCCGCCATACCGGTTCCATGCATACCCAAGCCACACAAAAGTAAGCGGTCAAGCCGGCCAAGAACCACGGAAGGGAGGCCCACAATGCCGAGTGAACGATTTCCGAAGGATAATACACGCCCAACCCTACGGTCAAAATCAGGTAAGTAAGGGCGAAAAGGGTCACCAAAACGGCGGCTCCGTAACCTAACATGGCCGCCATGATGTTCTTTTCGGGCAATGGCAAGTGAAGCGTCAACTTCAGCCGCTTATCTACCATTTCGGGCACATACTGCGACAAAGCCAACAACACGCCCGCCAACAGCGGCAGCCATTGCATTTGTCCCAACAGCGTAATATCCTTCACAATTACGTTAAACCAGGTCTGTACGGCTCCGTTGACACGAAACATTTGATTGACATTATAGGCGTCTTCATAAAACTTTTTATTATCGGCGCTATACACCTCGTCCAACGACACCGTGTGCGTCTGTGCGAGATCGCATTCGATCACCAAACGAGCTTCTTTATACGTCATATTTCCCGACGGAGTACTTACCGGCGTAAGCGTCGTGGTAGCCATCTTGTCGGAATCACGACCCGAACTTTGTCCGAAAAGAATAAATTGATCCCTGAATTGCTCATCGAAGAAAGACATCGTATAGTGATGTTCCTTCAGAAGGATTTCCAGCGTATACCGGCTTCCTCTTAATCCGCAAATCGTGACATACTTTCCAATCATTTGTCCTAAAGCGCCATCGCCTATCACCATGGAGTTGAAAACGGTACTGTCGCCGGCGGTTACGACCCCATTGATTTTGGGGAACAAATCGAACGGGCTTTCCTTGATTTGATTCGGTTCTATTTCGGTAAACAGCTCCGAAAAAGATTTTTCTTTCACATTCGAGTAATCAATCACCTTGGGCGCCTCTTCCGATTGATCCCCGGAAGCATTGGTTCCCTGCTTGTTTTGGCAGGAAATACAAACGAACACCGCAACTAACACATAAACTAATTTTCTCATATCAATATTGTTACTAAAATAAAGCTGTTTATTTGTCTCTGTAATGCCCTGCGACCTGTACGATAACGACAAGTTTTTCGCTTTCGAAAATTTCATATACCAAACGGTCTTTTTTATTTAATTCTCTACTCCAGACATCTCCTTCATAATATTTTAAAGGTTCCGGAGAGCCTCCTCCTTTTCTCGGATCATTTTCCAGTTGAAGAAAAAAAGCATCTACTTTTTCCTTGTCCTGCTTTTTCCCCGACTTTTTTATTATCTGCAAATCTTTTACAGCTCTTTTAGAGAGTTGAATTATATACTTTCCCATAATTTCTCGGAATCTATGGTCAGTAGTTCTCCTTTCTCTTTCTCCTTTCTGGCTTCTTTAATTTTGTTCTCCAGTTCCGGATAAAAAAGATCTTCTCCGGTTTTTTCGCTCCTGTATTTGATTTGCATTTCTTCAAACATCGCTTTCAACAGTTTCAACTGCCTTTCATTTTCAGGCATGACTAAAATAGTTTTCATACTTGTTTACTTTATATTCAGATACAAAGATAGTATTTTAACGGCACGCCGGAAACTATTTTTTATGCGCGAGAAAACAATCAGTTTACGCCTCCTCCCAACGCATTATACAAATTCACCACGCATTGCAATTGCTCCAACCGTTCGCTTACTCGATTCAAACGCGCCGAAAGATAGGACTGTTGGGCCGTCAGCACGGCCGTATAATCGACCTCGTTGGCTTTCAACAACTCTTCGGTATACTCCACCGATTTTTGCGTAGCATCGATCTGTTGTTCGCGCAAATCGGTTTTACGGGCCACACTTTCATACGTATATAAAATGTCGGAAACTTCTTTTCCGGCGTTCAACACGGCATTTTGAAACGCAGCCATCGCCTGAATCTGACTTTCCTTTGCCGTTTCGAGATTGGCCTTTAATTGCCCTTGTGCAAATATCGGTTGCGTTAATCCGCCGACGATGTTCGCCAACAGGTTTTCGAGACTGAACAAATTGGAGAATCCGGAAGAGGCATATCCCACCATAGAACCCGAATGAAGGGTGATGGAAGGATAAAAACTTGCCCGGGCGGCGTTCGTCAACTCAAAAGCGACACGGAAATCCAGTTCGGCCTGTTTTACATCGGGACGGCGCGAAAGCAGTCGGGCCGGGACTCCCGCTTTCAACTGTCCCGGAACGGGTTGCGTGTCCAATGCAGAGCGCTCTACAGGACCCGGTTTCTTGCCCGAAAGGAGATTGATCGTATTCTCCAACTGACGGATACTGTTTTCTATATCGATGGCGCTCAGCCGGGTGTTCAGCAACAGAGCGCGGCTTTGCTCAACCGCAGCAGCGTTTTGCCGGGCGGCTTCTTTCAACGCTTCCATCGTTTCGACACTCTTGTCCAACAGTACGACCGTTTCCTTCGTGATAACCAGTTGTTCATCCAGCGCCAAAAGCGAATAGTAGGCATCGGCTATATTGGCTATCAACCCCGACTGCACCATATCTTTATAAGCCTGACTCTTCAGGAAGCGGGCATATTGTGCACGCGACTGCCGGTTGAGTTTTCCCCACACATCCAACTCCCAGTTCGCACTTATTCCGGCAAAGACATCATTCGAACTACGACTGAAAGCTTTGTTTCCGTCGGATGTTGCGGTATGCGTTACGGTAGCGCCCGCCGACACGTTGGGAAAATAAGCCGCCCGCGTTCTTTTTAATTCGATGTCCGCCTGACGGATACTGCTCACGGCAATCTGCAAATCGGCATTATTCACAAGAGCCGTATCGATAAGGCGCACCAAATACGGATCCGAGAAAAAATTCCGCCAGGGAATATCGGCAATCGAGGTACTGTCGGAAGCAATCACCTCCCGGTACAATTCAGTGGTATCCACCACCGGCGAGCGATACGGATTCAGTACGTGGCAAGAGGATAATCCTAAAAAAATAACACATCCCGTAAGCAAAAACAGGGCTAATCGATTGTTATTTTTGATCTTCATTATTTTTCTTGATTGTTTCATCATCATCTTCATCTACATTTACCAGTCCCGACTTGCGGAAACGGTCTTCAAAAGTTTGGAAAAGAATATACAGCGAAGGGATAACCAGTACGCCCAATACCGTTCCGATCAACATTCCGCCGATGGCGCTCAATCCGATGGAACGATTCCCCACGGCGCCGGCGCCGGTAGCCAACATCAAAGGCGTAAGGCCGGCAATGAATGCGAAAGAGGTCATCAGGATAGGACGGAAACGGGCTACAGCTCCATTCACGGCCGCTTCCACGATATTCATCCCCTGCTTCCTGCGCTGTATGGCGTATTCCACAATCAGGATCGCGTTCTTGGCAAGCAACCCGATGAGCATGATGAGCGATATCTGCACATAAATACTATTGGTAATTCCCTGATGGACACCAAAGAGCCACAGGAAGATAAACACTCCCGCCAACCCTACGGGCAACGAAAGGATCACCGCCAGCGGCAAGATATAACTTTCGTACAGCGCAGCCAGCAACAAGAATACAAAGATCAGGCAGAGCATAAAAATCATAAAGGTCTGGTTACCGCTCTGCACCTCCTCGCGCGTCATCCCCGAATACTCATACGTATAACCTTCGGCAAGGCCCTCGCTCAGTTCATTCACTTTATTAATTACATCCCCCGTACTATATCCTCCGGCAGTATTGGGGATAATGGTTACATCCATCGACGTATATAAGTTGTAGCGCGAAATCGTTTGCGGGCCGGTCACATCCGTCACCGTGAAATATTCGGTGATGGGCGACATTTCTCCCGAAGCAGTCCTGACATAGTAGCTGTTCAGGTCATCCATTTTCGAGCGGTATTCGGGCGACGTTTGCAAAATCACCCGGTACGATTTCCCGAACAACGTGATGTTCGACGTATATAAGCTACCGATATATATTTGCAACGTCGACAGCACATCGTTCATCGAAAGGCCCGCCTCCATGACTTTGGCCACATTCACATCGAGTTGCTTTTGCGGAAAATTAGGATTGAAAGTGGTGGAGGCCATCAATATTTCATCTTGCTGCTGAAGCTCTTGAAGGAACTTTTGCGTAACGGCATAAAAATCGGTGATATTCCCTCCGGTCTTGTCCTGCATCTTCAAATCCACACCGCTCGCCAAGCCGAAACCTCTCAACGTAGGCGCGCTGAATATCATAAACTCGGCGCCGATAAGAGAGTCCGTCCGCTGCTTCAAGACTGAAACGATATCCGAAGCCGTGCGTTTACGCTCGCCCCACGGAGTCAGTTTATACATCACGGTTCCGTAAGAACTTCCCAATCCGCTCATAAAGTTAATACCCGAAATAGTGGCCACATTTTGCACTTCCGGAATGGATTCGGAAAGAGACGCCACCTGATGGACAATCGAATCGGAACGTTCCAGAGACGATCCCGGCGGCAAGGTAATCATCAATATCACCTCCCCGCTATCTTCCTGCGGAACAAATCCGGTAGGAATGAGGCGCATCAATCCGAAAAGAATCAAAGAAAAGACGGCGATCATCGCCACCGTAATCCAACGGTGTTTTTTCTTACCGAGAAAACGCAATGTCTTTTCGTATTGCACGGTCAGTTTGTCGAAATACGTATTAAAGAATTTGAAGAACCGTTTAATAAGATTGTTTTTCGCCGGACGGGCGGTTTGCGATTCCGGCGGTTCGGGACGAAGGAAAAGGGCGCTTAAGGCAGGGCTTAACGTCAAGGCATTGATAGCCGAGATAATGATCGCCGTAGCCAAAGTCAATCCGAACTGTTTATAAAACACGCCGCTGGTTCCTCCGATAAAACTGACGGGAATAAATACCGAAGCCATCACCAGGGTAATGGAGACAATAGCAGGAGCGATCTCCTTCATGGTCTCAATCGTCGCCTCTTTCGCGTTTTTAGCCCCTTTTTCGAGCTGCGCGTGGACGGCCTCGACCACCACTATCGCATCATCCACCACAATTCCAATAGCCAGCACCAAGGCGAACAGCGTAAGAAGATTGATGGAAAAGCCTAACAGTTGCAACACAAAGAACGAGCCGATAATCGCTACCGGAATGGCAATGGCGGGTATAAGCGTCGAACGGAAACTCTGTAAGAAGATAAGTACGACAAGGAACACCAACACAAAAGCCTCCAATAAAGTGGTCACGACTTTGTGGATGGACGCATCGAGGAACTCGTTCGCGTCGGACATGTAAGTCAGCTTAAAGCCCGGCGGAAAGTTCTTGGAAACATCATCCAATTCCGTCTTCACCCGGTTGATCAGCTCCTGGGCATTGGAATTAGACGTTTGGCTGACACTAATGGATACGGCCGGAGCGCCGTCCGTCGTAGACAACACCGAATAATTCATAGAGCCCAGTTCGACATCGGCCACATCCGAAAGGCGGAGGATATGCCCGTTGGAAGAGCGAAGGACAATATTCCCGAATTCTTCCACCGTTTTAAGCCGCCCCGTATATTTGAGCGGGTATTGGAACGTCTGATCGCTGTTTTGACCCAGCTCCCCGGGAGCCGCTTCCACGTTTTGGTCGGAAAGGAGTTGCCTCACTTCCTGCGGCGTGATGCCATACGAAGCCATCACATCGGGTTTCAACCAGATACGCATGGAGTAGGTTCGCGCACCCATTACGCTGGCATCTCCAACTCCGGAAATACGTTTTATTTGGGGCAAGACATTGATATCGACATAATTTTGAATAAACTGTTGATCGTGCTCCGGATTGGTGGACGACACCGAAATACGCAGCACGTTATCGGTTTGTTGTTTCTGAACCGTCACGCCCGCCATCGTCACCTCGGCAGGAAGCAGCGAAGTAGCCTGATTCACGCGGTTTTGCACGTTTACCGTAGCCATGTCGGGGTCGACCTCCTGTTCGAAATAAATGGTGATGGAAGCCGATCCGCTATTGGAAGCTGTCGACGTCATATACGTCATTCCTTCCACTCCGTTGATTTGCTCTTCCAGGGGAATCACCACGCTGTTCATCACCACGTCGGCGTTGGCCCCGCTATAATTGGCCCAAACGCGTACGGTGGGCGGAGCGATATTGGGGTACTGTTCGACCGGTAAGGTAGATAATCCCAAAATTCCCAAAACAACAATTAAAATGGAAATTACCGTGGATAAAACCGGCCTTTCTATAAAAATTTTCAGCATAATTTTTTATTTTCTTTCAAATGTGTTACAAGCGGCCGAGGGCGTCGCCCGTACGGATACCGGGAGGCGTCGCTCCAAGCGACATCCCCGGCAACCCCCCATTATCGTTCTTCCTTTATTTTAATTTTCTGGGCATTCCGCAAAGTGGCGATGCCATCCAATACAATCCGGTCGCCCTCCTCGAGGCCCTGCGTAACCACATAGTTTTTACCGTCGGGCAAAGGATCGACCTGCACAATGGACTGAACCGTAGAATCATTCACCACTTTATACAAGACGATTTTGTCTTGTTGGGCAAACGTCGATTTTTGAGGAATCACAAATACATTTCCCACTTTGCGCGGAATCGAAACTTTGCCGCTGGCGCCGCTTCTCAGAACGCCCTGTTCGTTAGGGAACGCTACACGCAAGTTAACCGATCCGGTTGCCTGGTTGACAATGCCCGATATCGTGGAAACTTTTCCTTTTTCGGGATAGACCGTACCGTCGGCAAGGGTAAGGGTCGCTTCGGGGATATTCCCGATCTTTTCGCCCATCGAATTTCCTTCGAGGGTAGAAAGTAATGCCGAAAAAGCTTTTTCGTTAATGGAAAAATACGCATATACCGTTTCGACATTCGAAATAGTCGTCAGCGTGGTAGCGCCGGTAACCATATTTCCACTACGATAAGGAATAGAACCGACGACGCCTTCAATAGGACTTGTAACGGTGGTCCAGCCCGTGGTGGCCTGCGCCGCTTTTAAGGCAACCTCAGCCTCCGATTTTGAAGCCTGGGAAGCTTTATAGGCATTTTCATATGTTTCGAGTTGTACCGTACTGACTATATTTTTATCGGCCAACGGACGGATACGGTCCACATCAAGGCGGGCGGTATTCAGATTCGCCTCAGCGGTTTCCAACGCAGCCTTAGCCGAAGCCAAATCATGCTCGGAGGTAGGCGAATTCACCGAAAACAGAGCTTGCCCCTTTTTCACATACGCCCCTTCATCGATGTACACTTTATCGATGTAGCCGCTCACCCGTGGTTTTATCTCCGCATCTTCTTTTCCCCTTAATGTCACAGGATATACGCTTTGGAGTTCAGCGTCCTGTTTTTCCACAACCATTACCGGATACTCTCTTTCGGGACTCTCATTCTGCTGGCTTCTTCGTTGAGAACACGAAACAAGCAACAACAACGAAATCCCTCCTATTACCGTCGTTCTTATATTCATATTTATTTTACGTAAATTATCTCTTACCTATTTTATAACCTTTACCGGGAGTCACCTTTCCTTCGCGGTTTTTTATGTGACAAATTCTCCTATTGAAACAGTTCCGAAGTGCGAAGTAACAGTATTATCGATATATAAAAAAATTAATTCGACCAATAACCGGATTTTATCGACAAAAATCAACCCCGTAATCCCATTTTCAAAATTCGATTTCCCATCCATCCAAAGGAATTCATGGTTGGAGGAAACGGAGAACCGTCCATTTTTCAGAAGAGCAAAAATACAAAGAAATCTCAGAGACAAACGCTTTTTATTTTCTTAATTACTTTATTTCACAAGTTTTAAAGATGTGCCGAACACCAAAGCCGCTTTCATGAGGTATCTGTCGTATTTAAAACTTATTTCATTTATAAAAAATTCTCCTTACCTTTGCCCCGTATTATGGTGAACCGCTACTTTTCGGTAAGCGGTGAGAGGGAATCCGATGAAAATCCGGAACAATACCCGTTGCTGTGATCCCGTTCTTAACAAGAATATTGCAAACTTCGGCCACTGATATCAACCGCACATTGTATATCGGGAAGGCTTGCAAAAAGGGAAAGTCAGAAAACCTGCCGTAAGGATACAACATTCATTTATCCCGGGTTTGGAAAAGTGAATCGAAGATAATTTGTCTTTCTACAATATTCCAAAAAAAGTATGAAACGTAAAAATGCTTTTATTGCACTCCTTGCGCTATCGTTATTTTTGTACGAAGCCGTGTATGGACAGGGTGAAGGAGAACAGATTCTCCGGCCGAATACACAAACCGGCGATAGTCTGGAAATAAAAGATAAAATCCGGAATTTGGAAGAAATCGTCGTCACCGGAACACGTACGGAAAAAACATTGGCCAATACGCCCATATTGACCCGTGTAATATCGTCCGCCCAATTAAGGCAAAATGATTTTGAAAACATCATGGACGCATTGGAATATACTATTCCGGGATTGCAATTCAATAGTGATCCGCGTGGAGACAATATCCGTATACAAGGGCTCGAAAATAAATATCTTTTGATCTTAGTCGATGGGGAACGCCTGTCGACCACTCCGGGTGGGCCGATCGATTTTGAACGATTGAGCCTGTCGAATGTTAAGCAAATTGAAATTATCAAAGGAGCCGCCTCTGCCTTGTACGGTTCGAGCGCAATTGGAATGACCATCAATATTATTACTAAAACGCCTGACAGGAAATTGGAAGGTTGGGCCAAAACCCGTTATTCCCGCTTCAACGATTGGGTGCTGGATGCCAGCGTGGGTACTGCTTTCAGGAGAATCACCTCCCAAACGCTTTTTTACCGGAATTCGCATAATGGATACGACCTTACACCCGAATCGCCGCAAGCATTTACCAAAGATCCGGGCACGAACATGAATATTGAACAAAAATTCGCTTGGAACCACAAAAAGACGCAGATAACGGCGTCCGGCATCTATTACCTTACGGAAGTGACGAACCCCGGAGAAAGTGTCAAAAACACCCATTATAAAAGTAATAATAAAACCCTCCGGGTGACCGCCACTCAACACTTCGCAGACAATCATCAATTGAAAGCTTCCTATTACGGCGACTTCTATACCCGTAACACCATCTATCAGTCGACAAACGAATCGGAAAAAAATGCCACGTCCGACATACAGACCCTTCGTATATTGGACACGTACACCCCTTCAGTAAGCCTACAGGCTATTGCCGGCGCGGAATATAACTGGAATAAGGATTATAATGCGATTCAATATGGCGAAGAAATAAAAACGCGTAAAGTAAACGATATGAACGGTTTTGCGCAGGTTGACTGGCAAATAATTCCGCTTCTGAATGTCGTAGGAGGATTTCGCTTAACGCATCATTCCGTATTCGGGAATGCCTATAGCCCGAAGATTAACGTCATGCTCAGTCCCGGCAATTGGAAATTCCGGGGAGGTTACAGCAAAGGATTCAAAGCCCCCGATCCGACCGAATTATTCTCCGACTTCATGATGGGTTCTGTCTCTCACAATATCGGCAATCCCGACTTAAAAGCCGAAAAGTCCGATTATCTGTATTTTTCCTCCGAATATCGCCGTGCGGCTTTCAATATAAGCGTAGATATGTATCAGAACAGCATCCGGAATAAAATTCAATCGGCATTCGTGGTGGTAAAGGACGAAAAAGGCGTGGAAGAAACGGAATTACGTTATAGCAACGTAGACAACGCCCGCATCCGCGGAATGGAATTAAATGTAGATTACCGTCCGGCACAAAAAGTCTCTCTTCATGGAACCTACGCTTATACTGACGCAAAAGATACGGAAACGGATTTGCAACTGAAAGGCAACATCCGCCACGCCTTCAGTTGGCATGCAACCTATAAGGACCGGCTGTTGGAGAAAGATTTTTCGATTTCTTTAGCCGGTCATTGGAATTCGTCCAAGATCAACGATACGGAAGAGATTACGACCGATTCCCATACGGGGAAGACCGTTCAAACCGTCACCACCAATCCCCAATCGGCTTTCAGCTTATGGAAACTGACAGTGGTGTGTACGCTTTGGAAGAAAGGACATACACAACTGGATATATCCGGCGGCATCCGTAACATATTCAATTATACCGATCCGGTTAAATTTACCACCTACGATCCGGGGCGGAGGTTCTTCGGATCCGTTTTATTCAAATTTTAACAATAACAATGTATTTAAATTATTTAGCAATGAAAAAGATCACTTTTTTAAAACAAGCTTTTTTCTTGACAGTCGCTCTTTCTTTCATCGGAGTATTTCAATCTTGTGACAAAGAAGATAATCCGGTGGTAAATCCCGAGGCGAAAAAGGTCACTTTTAAAGCAGAAAGTTTCACCGAATGGACCTATTTCTCTTTCGAAAAAGGAACAGTCGTTACCGTGGATCAAGAAGAATATTCCGAAAACCTGAACTGGGATATGGGATTCCTCCGTTTTAATATCCGCACTAACGGCGGCACATCGGGGAAAGGACAGGGAGCAGTGTACGCCACCGATAAAAAGAGCTTTGATGAGGTAACAACTATCCCAACTTCAGGCCTTATAACCGATTCTGAAATAAGTGTCATGAAATCCGGAGACATGCCTCCTAAATATGCAAAAACGACGGGAAATACCGCTTTCAAAGTAGGAGAAAATCAAGGATGGGCATTTTATAATTACAAGTCCGGAGATTGGACGATTAATAACAATGTTTTCATTGTACGCTCTGCAAATGGCAAATATGCGAAGGTAATTATGAAGAACTTTTTAAACGAAAAAGATGAATCCGGTTACATCACGTTCGAATATGTGTATCCGTTCAATTGATTTATTGACTTATATCTATTTTTATATTATCCTTACAGCCTAACATATCCGGCTGTAAGGATATACTCATTTCCGCGCTATGTCAATCGAAAGAATTATAAAAAACAAAAAACGGCTCGCCGCTATCGGCGGTGTAATGATAATCGTTATAGCTGCCGGCCTGCTCTATGCCTGCTTTTTATCGCCCACCAAGATCGCATTGGTTAACTTTCCCTCTTATCAGGTCTCGAATATCATCTTATCGAATGACAACCGGTTTATAAAAGTCGAGGAAGTCGGGCCGGACAAAGCCTCGGGCTTAAAGAATTACGATGCCATCCTGATTTTCGGCCCGGGACTGCGTTTGACACCAGAACAAATTAAAAACATCGAAGCGGGAGGGAAAAAAGGAGCAATGGTCTATACATTCGTATTTGCTTCCGACATCGTGAAAAACAACCGCGTCGACAGCCTGCAACAGGAAAAACTCGACACCTATTACAGCAACCGCTGCAAAGAAAATTTCCGGAATATGCTGCACTATGTACGGCAGGAATTCGATCCGAAGAAGCTGACGGCTAACCGCGCCGAAGCTCCGGTATTGATTCCTTCCGACATCTTGTATTATCTGGATGAGAATAAATATTTCACTACGGCCGGAGAGCTGACCGAACACCTTATCCGAAAAGGGGTATATAAAAAAGAGGCCCCGCGAATCGCTTTCCTGTCGGGTATGACTTCGCCGTTGGAAGGCAACCGCATCTATATCGACAGCCTGATCTCCGGTTTTGAAAAACAAGGCTACAACGTTTTCCCGATCTCCGCCATCACCAAACGACTGGAACTGTTAAAAGAAGTCGATCCCGATGCGGTCATTTACCTGCCCATGGGACGGTTGGAAGGAGACCGGGCCGTAAAGTGGCTGGCGGAAAAAAACATTCCCCTGTTTTGCCCGTATCCGGTGATGCAGAGCCACGACGAATGGCTTAACGATCCCCGTGGACAAATCGGCGGATTCCTCACCGCCCGGATCGTACTTCCTGAATTGGACGGGGGAATATGCCCCTTACCTATTTCCACACAGAACCAACACAGCAATCACTATTATGTCTTCGACCCGGAGCCTGAAAGAGTCGGTAATTTCATCGCCAACGTCGATCACTATATGCAGTTGAAGATAAAGCCCAACAAAGATAAGAAGATTGCGATCTGTTACTTCAAGGGGCCGGGACAAAGCTCTTTAGTGGCTACCGGACTCGAAGTGGTTCCTTCGTTGTATGCGTTCCTCAAACGGTTGCAATCGGAAGGATATTCCGTGGAAGGCCTGCCCGCATCCGAAAATGAATTTGAAAAGCTGTTATATCGAAAGGGCAACTTATTCGGCAATTATGCCGAAGGAGAGATCGCCGATTTCTTGAAAAACGGCGATCCGCTGTGGATAAAAAAATCGGAGTATGAACAATGGGCGCACGAAATCATTCTGCCCGACCAATACCGGGAGGTCGTCGAGAAATACGGAGAAGCTCCGGGGACGTTTATGACGGGAACGGCCGGTGACGAACCGGCGCTGGCCGTGGCCTGCCTGCGGTTCGGCAATGTGGCGGTATTTCCGCAACCGAAAGCGGCTCTCGACGGCGATGATTTTAAAATCGTCCATGGCGCCGGTGTAGCGCCGCCCCACAGTTATCTGGCGCCTTATCTATGGGCGCAAAAGGGATTTAAAGCCGACGCGTTCATCCATTTCGGAACGCACGGCAGCCTCGAGTTTACGCCCGGCAAACAAACGGCTTTGTCGAAAAAGGACTGGCCCGACTGCCTGATGGGCGCCATGCCTCATTTTTATTACTACACCATCTCGAACGTAGGCGAAGGAATCATTGCCAAACGGAGGCTGCATGCCGCATTGGTATCTTATCTAACGCCTCCCTTTATGGAAAGCGATACCCGCCGGCAATTCGACGAGTTGCTGCAACAAATCGAGCGTTATCATTCGGCGCCGGAAAACCGGCAGAATGCTGTTTCGTTGAAGATAAAATCGATTGCCGTCAAGATGGGGATTCATAAAGATCTTCAACTCGACGGAGACCTGTCCCTCCCGTATTCGGCGGAAGACGTGAGCTATATCGAAAATTTCGCCGAAGAAGTCGCGAACGAAAAAATGACGGGCAGGCTATATACCCTCGGAACGCCTTACAGCAAGGAGGATATCCTGTCGACCACCATTGCCATAAGCGCCGACCCGCTGGCATACAGCATCGCCAAACTCGACTTGCTGAACAACAAAATTTCGCTCGGGCAATACGAGAACAATACCTTTATTACTCAGAAATATCTTCATCCCGTAAAAGCAAGAATCCGCGCGTTATTGACCGGCAGGAGTTTCGATACAAACCCGCTATACGATTTAGCGCAACTATCGGACGAAGACAGGCAAAAGGCGAAGGAAATCAACGCGAAGTTACATCCGCGCGAAATGTCGATGGCTTCGATGATGAATGCTCCGGAGGAAGATAAAGACTTCTGCTACGCGGTTTTGGAAATCGAAGAAACCATCCGCAACGTTTTACGATACAAAACCCTGCTGGAAGAATCGCCCGAAGCCGAAATGTCTTCGTTACTGAATGCGCTTTCGGGAGGATATATCGCCCCTTCGCCCGGAGGCGACGCGGTACGCAGCCCCAACACCCTGCCGACTGGGCGAAACTTGTATTCCATCAATGCCGAAGCCACTCCTTCGCTGCGGGCATGGGACAACGGCAAGGCGCTGGTCGAAGCCACTTTGGCGCAATATAAAAAGAAACACAACCGTTATCCGCGTAAAGTGAGTTATACATTTTGGGCGGGAGAGTTTATCGAGAGCGAAGGGGCAACATTGGCTCAGGCATTGTATATGGTAGGCGTGGAACCGGTGCGCGACCGGATGAACCGTGTAACCGACCTGCGGCTGATCCCCTCCAACGAGTTAGGTCGTCCGCGCATCGACATTGTGGTGCAAACGTCCGGGCAACTTCGCGATCTGGCGGCTTCGCGATTGCTCCTGCTTACCAAAGCGGTGTCGATGGCCGCGCATGCAAAAGACGACGCTTTCGACAATTATGTGGCCGAGGGCACCGTCGCGTCGGAAAAAGGGCTGGTCGATAAAGGCGTCAGCCCGCAACAAGCGCGGGAGCTGTCGACCATGAGGGTTTTCGGCGGAATTAACGGGCATTACGGTACGGGAATCATGCAATTGGTCGAACAGGGCGATGCGTGGGAAAACACCTCAGAGATCGCCGAAACGTACATCCATAACATGGGCGCGATATACGGCGACGATAAAAACTGGGGCGCTTTCAAGAAAGACTTGTTTGAAGTCGCCTTGCAGCAAACCGACATTGTGGTGCAACCCCGCCAGAATAATACATGGGGCGCACTGACGCTCGATCATGTCTATGAATTTATGGGCGGCGTAAACCTTGCCGTCAAAACGGTTACGGGGAAAGAGCCCGACACCTACCTGTCCGATTACCGCAACCGGAACAAAGTCCGGATGCAGGAGTTGAAAGAAGCCATCGGCGTAGAAAGCCGCACCACGCTGCTCAATCCGGCTTATATTAAAGAAAAGATGAAAGGCGGAAGTTCTTCGGCGCAAGTATTTGTGAAGACGTTTACCAATACGTACGCCTGGAACGTCATGAAACCGGAAGTGATCGATAACGATATGTGGAACCGGCTATACGACGTATATGTAAAGGATGCGTACGGCCTCGGCATGGAAGGTTTTTTTGCCGAACAAAACCCGGCGGCTATGCAGGACATAACGGCTGTGATGATGGAAACAGCCCGCAAGGGCTTATGGCAGGCGAATGAGGAGCAACTGCAAACGATTGCCGACGTACATATCCGTTTTGTGAGGCAGTTCGGGGCAAGCGGATCGGATTTCAGCGGATCGAACCACAAAGTGCAGGATTTCATTTCGCAGCATGCTGCTCGCGAAGATGCCGCCGGCTATAAGCGCCGGTTGCAACAAATGAAAACGCCCGGCGCAGCAACGGAATTACAGGGAAAGGGTACGGTGCTGAAGAAAGAGAGCCTTTCACAGCCTCAACCGGCGGATACGAAATCGCTCGATACGGGCCTGATCGTAGCGCTTGTTCTCGTACTATTCGTGGGCGTATTGATCGCTTTACGCCGAAAAAGGAAATAAGATGCAACACATCATGCAACGGTTTTCGTAAAGTGCGAAAGTATGCAACACGTCATGTAACGGCTTTCGGAGAGTGCGAAAGTATGCAACACGTCATGCAACGGCTTTCGGAGAGTGCGAAAGTATGCAACACGTCATGCAATCGGCTTTCGGAGAGTGCGAAAATATCCGGCACGTCATGCAAGGTCCTTTCGCGGAGCGCGCCGGCATGCCGCACGTCGTGTAAGGCGTTTTCCGACGCGCAGACGGATAACGACGGCGGCGAAAGCCCGGCACAAGCAGAAAGAAAACGACGCTGCTTTTTTATTTGTCGATTTTTTATGTCATCTTCTATATAACAAACCATTTCATCCGCATTCTTTGATTTGATTTTGAAGTTTTTCGAGGGTTCTTTGGGTCTTA
>ENA-UOOR01000450-UOOR01000450.1-fermentation-metagenome-genome-assembly--contig:-NODE-450-length-58486-cov-7.345981_pt1 | contig 58486 bp, 58 predicted proteins | sample MGYA00245780_ERZ724029 | MGnify/ENA primary metagenome ERZ724029 (study PRJEB28704, sample SAMN03018315) | fermentation metagenome | biome: anthropogenic terrestrial biome; feature: soil; material...
TTAAAAATTACTCCAGCAAAAATGCGGATTTGTAGATATAAAAAATTAAAAAATCAGACTTTTTCACTGGTCTCGGACGTTTCATTTGTCTTGCCTGGAAAGATAGGGGGACGGTTCTTTTTGTTTGATTCAAACAAAAAGAACCGTCCCCTGAAAGGGTATATTAATAGAAAATTTACGGGAGGGAATAGCGTGAGAAAGTTAAACGGTATTATTCAGTTATATGATTATGTAAAGAGAAGAAAAGCGGTATTCTTTGGAATGCTTATATTATCATGTATTGTAGCGTTTTTCGAGTTGATACCTGTCCAGTTATTGGGTGCGCTCGTTGACGTAATAGGGAAAGTTAAGTTAACCTCTTATAAGCTGATTTATGTTAAAATATTCGGGACGTCTCCTGTAAATTTAATCATTGCATTTGGTATTGTGTATATGTTGGAAGGCGTGTTTTCGTTGTTATATGGATCTGCGGTAACTTTATTTAATAACAGAATTATTGAAGATGTCAGAAACGATGCTTTCCGGTGGGTTATGAGCGGTGACGATAATGAGAAAATCAGAGTGGGAGATATTATATCAAGAATCACGGGAGACGTGGAAGCGGTTACCAGGGCTATAGCAGGGCCTCTTAACGGATTTCTGACAAGCATACTGTCTTTAATTTTCAGCTTGGTTATATTTGCCCTTTGGAATATAAAACTGGCGGCTATTTCAGCAGCTTTAGCTCCTGTAATATATCTTCTTTCCAAATGGGTTACAAAGAGGAGCCAGGAACTTGCCAGGATGGAAAGAAAATCCTTTGGCAACATAAGCGATTTTTTATCGGACGTACTGTCCAATATTACATTGATAAAGTCATATAGAACCGAAAAAGAAGAAGGCAAAAGGTTTTGCAGATATAACGGTGATATAAGCGGGTACAGAAAATCAACTATGCACCTGTTTAATCGTTATTGGCCGTCGGTAAGGGGGGTTCAGGCCTTCGGGTTTGTGGCAACGCTTTTGATAACATATCACGGTATAAATGCCGGCAGGTTTAGTGTCGGGGATATCCTTGTTGTGTATACGTATTTAACTAAAATTTACGCACCTATGATTTTAATCAGCAGATACGGAAACGAACTGTCTCAGGCGGATGCAGCCTTGGAACGGGTTTTTGAGCTGAAGCCCAAGAGAAATTTCATATCGGCTGATAAACAGGCATCCGATATGGACTACGCAGACAAACCCCTGGCAGTTGAATTTAAGGAAGTTTCCATAAAGAACGATGAAAATTTGGTAATCCATGACTTATCCTTTAGTGCAAAACCGGGGCAGTTAATAGCGATAATAGGGGAAAGCGGCAGCGGGAAAAGTACGTTTATAAATTCTTTGGCTGGACTGACAACCATTAATGAGGGAAAAATTGTGTTAAATAACACGGATGTTTCCAGGGATAAGGAAACTTTGAAAAATTCTTTTAGAATATGTTTTCAAAACCCATATATTTTAAAAAGAAGTATAATTGAAAATTTGAACTACGGAAATCAGGAGAAAAGTGAAAATTTAGATGAACTATGTGAAAAGCTCGGAATCGATGAAATAATCAAAAATAGGGGATATGATTTTAAGCTGGATTCCATAAATAAGAATCTGTCCGGCGGTGAGCAGAGAAGATTTGCATTGTGCAGAACATTAAACAGATATGCCCCTGCTTATGCCTTTGACGAACCGACGGCGGAACTTGACTTGGAAAACAGATTGAAGGTTGTATCGCTGCTCGGAGAAATAAAGGGCAAATCGACTGTTTTTGTTGCAACCCATGATGAAGAATTGATAAAATTAGCCGACAAAGTAATTAAGATTGATAACGGAGTAGGAAAGGTTATTAAAGCAGTTAATTAGACTGATTTATACAATTTAAGAAAACATAGTATGTTTTCTTAGTAACTTTATTGGTAAATTTTATAACTAATAGTGAAGGATTAAGTTATTTCAATACATATTAGTATAGGATTTAACATTAATTTAGAGTTCTGCAGCTAACTGAAAATTTATTAGATAAGGAGGAATTTATGACTTTAAAAAGACCAATACAAATGTGTGTCTTTGCTTTTCTTCAAATTATATTACCTATATATTTGATCTATAATAGTATTGCAAATAGTTATGATACAATATTTATTTTTATTGTAAACAATAGTTTACACATATTAAGTATGTATTTTATATTTTTATCAGTTTACTGGGAAAATTTTAATTATTATTTAAGGTATATATTTTTAATATCAGTAATTATATGTACGGGAATAAGTTTATTTAGATTTGAAGCTAAAGCTGTTTTTTCTTACAAAGATGTAATAGAAGATATAGATGCAATAATTCTTTTACCTGTCTTTATTGTATTAGTTATAAATATAATATTAAGTAAGCATCAAAAACATAAAAAAATTGATATAGATTTATCATTTCCATTTAAGGAGGGCAAATATTTAATTGCTGAAGGTGGGGATGGTAAAAAGTCTTTTTTTACTAATTATCATTATAAATTTAAAGACCATGCGAAGTGGAAGGAGTCTATGAGATATGCAGTAGATATAGTCAAAATTAATAGCATAGGTTTTACAATGGATGGAATTATACCATTGAATAATGAGAAGTATTATATATTTAAGCAAGAAGTGTATTGTCCTATTGATGGTATTGTTTATGAGGTAATAAATAATGTAGAAAACAATATTCCATATAGCGGAAATTACTTGAGGGGTATTGGAAATCATGTAATAATAAAAAAAGATAATTATTTTATAATTCTCGCGCATTTAGAAAAGAATACAGTAAATCTAATAAAAGGTCAATATATTAATAAAGGCGAATATATTGGTGAAATTGGTAATTCAGGATATTCAAACAGACCACACTTACATATGCAGGTTATTTATAATGATGGCAGTAATATATGGAAAGGAACTGGAGTTCAGTTTACCCTAAATGGTAAGATGCCAGTTAAAAATATGAGAATATGTATAGATTAAAATAATGTATAAAATAAATCCAAAGATATATAACAAAATACAGGAAGTTTCCCCATATTTATAGGTACCGGACACAGATTAGACAATACATTCCAAAAATATTTTGATATCGATATTAAATAGATAAAGAATTAAAAACCTGCTAAAAAATACTTGATTTTTATTAGCAGGTTTTTATATTTGAATTCATTTGTTTTTATGACTGTGAATATATTACAGAAAATTAATATATTCGCTCCACAATTTGACAAATCCTAACGTCGCCTTTATGTTATATTATTTATAATTTCATAAATTAAATACTAACATAAAAACATACCTTGTTTTTATGCTACAGAGTATATATTATCTATAAAGTTTTATTTGTAAATATTTTGGTACAAGGAGTGGTCTGATTGGAAAGAAAGGAATATACATTTGGAAAAACCATAGGAGGCTGGCGTTCTGATAAATCTCAAACTGTAACTTTTATAGTCACTGAAGATTGTAATCTCAGATGTAAATACTGTTATGTAACACATAAATCTTCTGATAAAAGAATGAACTTTGAAACCGCAAAAAGATTTGTGAATTATCTTTTGAATTCTGATGATTTAAGATATTCTGAAGCTCTCATTTTGGAATTTATTGGTGGGGAACCTTTTTTAGAAGTGGAACTTATCGACCAAATATGTGATTACTTTAAGATTACTGCATTTAAACTAAACCATGATTGGTATTGGAATTACAGAATAAGTATTTGTACAAACGGGGTTAATTATTCGAATCCTGCCGTTCAAAATTTTATAAATAAAAATAGGAACAAAATTTCAGTTACAATTTCTTTGGATGGTACAAAGGAGAAACACGATTTAAATAGAGTTTTTCCTGACGGTTCCGGTTCTTATGATACAATTAACAAAAATTTGAATTTATGGTTAAGCCAATTTAGAGGAACGACAAAATCAACTTTTGCAAGTCAGGATTTACCATTATTATATGAAAGTATAATTTCACTTTGGAACAAAGGAATAAATGAAGTTAGTGCAAATGTAGTATTTGAAGATGTTTGGAAAGAGGGAGACGACAAAATTTTAGAAGAGCAGCTTATAAAACTTGCGGATTATGTAATTGAAAATGAATTATATGATAAAGGATTTTACTGTTCATTTTTTGATGAATCAATAGGTTTTCCGTATACCGAAGAAGATATAAGCAGAACCTACTGTGGGGCAGGGAAAATGATATCTTTCAACCCGAGTGGTAATATCTATCCATGCTTAAGATATTATGGACATTCGTTGAATAACCATAAAGAATGGGTACTTGGGAATTTGAAGGATGGGGTTGACATGGAAAAAGTCCGTCCTTTCGTTTTATCCACAAACAGAATTCAAAGCGATGAAGAATGTTTGAATTGTGAAATCGCCACGGGTTGTGCATTTTGCCAGGGGTTTAACTATGATGAAGCGCCTACTCCCACAAATTTTTATAGAGCAAAATATATCTGTAAAATGCACAAGGCAAGAGTTAGGGCAAATGACCATTATTTTTCAAAGCTTTATAATCTTTGTGATATAGAAAGAAGTAACGGACAAGCTTTAAAAAAACAAATTTATTTCTTATTATCCGATGACTATGTGACTTATTGTTCATATAAAAACGAAAGTAAAACCGATAATATTATGGAAGAAGATGAAATCATAAGTGGCCTAAAATTTGCACGACAAAACTTTTTAAGACCCGTATTTGTGCATTCAAATAATAGTTTTGACTTTAAGAATATAAAGGAATATTTAAATTATGATATTCTGCACATAGTTCCAGCAAAGTTTTGTGAAACTGCAAAAGAAATTGGCCTAAAGAGGATTTTACCAGTTTATGATTTGGAGAGTGTAAAAAAATCGGATTCATTTCAAGAGAATATAATATTAAATATAAATTCAGATGAAATAGAGGAATTATCGGAATGTCTAAAAACATTGTTTAAAAATTGTAATCGTATAAACCTTAACATAATAGGACTTGATAAAAATTTTAACGAAGAAGTATATCGTTTCCAAATGAAAAAAATAAGCAAATTTTTAATTGAGGAATTGGGAAATAACGGAGTTTTAAAAGAACTTAATTTACTTACAGATACAATTTTTCTTGACAAACATGAAAATTGTATGGCTGGAGAAAACGATTTCATCGTGTCTTCGAAAGAAAAAATTTATACTTGTTGTGCGGAATATTCAAATAACCCTGATGAATTTATAGGCGATTTGGAAAGGGGAATTTTTAAAGATTACTCAAAAAGATTATATGAAATAAAAAATAGCAACTTATGCAGAATTTGCGATGCATATCAATGTAAAAACTGTGTATATATCAACAAATTATATACAAATGAGGTCAATGTTTCACCATCTTTTCAATGCAGAAAAAGTCATATAGAAAGAGATATATCAATTGACATTTTAGAAAAACTAAAGATTTTATCGGAGAAAATTGAATTGCCTCCTATAAGAGAAATAAAGAAGAAAGACTATTTAGATCCCATTTACAAGTTCTCTGATAATATTGAGAATCTTATAGGATATTACAAATATAATAGATAAGGAGGAATTAAAATGAAGGGTAAAGTTATTTGGAAACTTTCAAAGGAAGATTTCAATAATATTCAGGATTTATTTGAAAAAAAACTTGCTCTTGAAAATTTAACCAAAATTATTGATGTTAAGGATTCCGAATTATATGAAAAATTGGTTAAAGATTATGGAAGAACATTTCATGAATTTAATAATTGGTGGAGTGTAATGTCTAAAAAATATAAATGGGAAGGAAGTAACTGGTGGGTAAATTTTGATACTCAAGAAGTTATAAGTCAAGACTGATTTGGAGGCCTTATTATGAAAATAAGCGAAAAGGGAAAACAAACAGTACTTATAATTGCAATAATAGCAGTAGTTGTTATAGGATTTGTTTTGTTAAATAAAACCGGGAAAGAGGATAATGAAAAGCAAGAAGTTTCTAAGAATGCAACAGATACTGAAGAGGGGGAGCTTCATTATAAGGAAGAATCAAGGGGAGAAGAAGTTTTTGAAGATATAAAATACATTAAATTTCTGAAATTTAAAGATAAACCCGTAAGACTTTCAAAAAATCCCCAAAATAACAAGATGTCTCTTATGGATATGAAAACAGGAGATTTAATCTATGAATTTCCCAATGAAGAAATGTATAAGGGAGACGGAATTTGGATAGATGAGGAAGGTATATCTTGGACAATAAAGTATGATGATGATTTAAAAAAAATTTTAGTGAAATCCTTTGATGAAACAGGAAAGGAAATAAATCAAGCTGTTGAAATTGAAAATTTTGAGGGAACTTTATTTGAAGATTCGGGCTTACATATTGAAAAGTTCAAATGCGATGAAAGATATTTATATATTCTTTCCTATTATAAGGATAAGGAGAGTAAAAAGACCTACAGATCACTTCAGATATATAGCAAAGATGGGAAACTTCATAATACTTATAATAATGATACCGTTTCAATATATGACTTTGACGTAGACGGTAAAGGAAGTGTATATATACAAACAGAAAAATCATCCCATGGGCCTTCAAGTATTAACAAGATAAATATAGAAGATGGACTTTTGGAATATCTCATGCCTTCGGAAGGAGAATTTATAAAATATAGCAGAGAAAAAAATCATGTTTATATTTCAAGTCCGTCAGGAGAGGCAATACGGGAATACGATATAAATAATAAAAAAGAATCGGGCGTTGTATTTACCTTCGGAAAGGATTCCACAGTTCTTGGGAAAAGTCCCGAAGGTACGATAACGGATTTTTTCGTAGGAAAAAATAATGATTTTTATATTGCTATTACACCTTATGAAGAAGACGAACCATACAAATTCTTTGCATACAGAGAAAAGGAGAAAAAGAATAATGCCGATAGAGCCGTAACTTTGACGATTACAGCACCTTATAGGCAGGACTTTTTGGCATATGCAATAAAATGCTACGAGATTAAGTATCCGGAGGAAAAAATAGAATATGATTATATTTACAACAATCGTGAGGAATATTTGGAAAACAATGAGCAATATGGGAAACAATTGACAATGAAAATTCTTTCCGGAGAAACCGGGGATGTTGTTATGACAGGTGGGGCAGGACTTGTTTACAGGGATTTGTTTAAAACCGATGCATTTGAAGATTTGACATCTTTCCTTGAAAAAGATCAGAAGTATAAAGATTTAAATAAGAGTGTTTTGAATGGAATAAAAATAAATGATAGAATTCGTGGACTTCCCATAAGCTTTATAGGCTATTATTATCAAGTAGATGACCAGTTGGCTGAAAAGTTGGGTTTAAATTTGGATTATGATAATTTGAAGTGGAGTGAAGTTTTAAAACTGACAAAGATAATAGAAGAAAAAGAACCCGATGCACATTTATTTACAACTATAGAAGAAAAAGAAGATATGTTGATTACAATACTAATAGCAAATATGCCAGACTTAATTGATCTTGAAAAGAAAGAAGCAAATTTAAATCAGAAATGGTTTATAGAGTTGATAAAAGAATTGAAAGAGTGTCTTAAAAGTCCAAACTTTGCGAAGACAGTAGACGAATTAGGAGATGATTGTTTACAAGGTTCATTATTTTGCAGCTTAAACAATAACAAGGGGCCAGGTGCTGACCTGTATCTTTTTGAAAAGTACAACGAAAAAAACAGAAGTAGTATAATCCCCATATTTACGGGTGAGAAAAACAGTAATCGAGTTGCATATACAAATAATATGTATTCAATAAACGGCCGTTCTCAAAGAAAGAAAAATGCATGGAAATTTCTAAGCTTTCTTTTAGAAGAAGAGATTCAGGCATATACCTGGGTTCCTGGAAGCCCTATAAATACGTCTGGAGAAGACAAGTATATTAAGGTTGAGGAAAAAGAGATGATAAATATGAATAAAGAAATTTCGAGAAGATTTTATAAAGAACGAAGAGAAGCTTATAAAAATATTGATTATCTTTATGATATGGATTACTTTAAAAAAGATATTTCAGATCCGATTATGGAATATTTAGATGATAAAATCACAATAGAGGAAGGGATAGAAAAGGCGCAGGGAAATGTGGATTTAAGGCTTAATGAGTAGAGTTGTATACCCAAGAGGTATTCACAATATATTTAAAGGGGGGATATCATGACTTACGAAAGCAAGCTAAAAAAAACAAAGGTTTCGATTTCGCCTATGGCGTGCACAGATTGCGGAAATATATGTTCAAGCGGTTGCGGAAATAAATGCCGAGATGGTTGTGCTACTTTTTGTGCAGATCTCTGTAAGATTGATGTAGGTATACAAGCTATGAATGATCTGGAGAAGTAACGAAACAGCCTTGCAATTATTGATGATTGCAAGGCTGCATACATATATGAAAATTGTGAATTTAAAATAAGAACAAGGAGAAATAAGAAACAAAATGAAATCTAATAAAAATAAAGAAGATAATGAAAAGCTAAAGGTTTTTATTAAAAAATACATTTCTCCGGAAAAAAATAAATTGGTCTTTTTAGTCTTGATGATATTCGGTGGAACTTTTATAAAAAACATAAATCCGTATTTATATGGTAAAATGCTTGACAGTATTTCCTCTTCAAATATGGAATATTTAATAAAGCTGATTGTCATATATTTTGTTGTAACAATATTTACAACTTTATTAGGGATTTATGAAGACTATTTAGGCCAGACCTTGAGTTTTAAAGTGTCAAAAAGTGTTCAAAAGAATATGTTTGATAAAATAATAAGACTTAAAACAAAGGTCTATGATAAATATGATACAGGGGAATTTATGTATCGTTTAAACGGAGATTCCGATGAAATAGTTTCATTTTGCATAAATGTCATTACAAGTTTTTTGCATATAGGGGTCAATATCGCCATTTCATTGTATTTTGTTTTTAAAATTTCAACCCAATTAACTTCGGTAGCGGTTTTTTATATTCCTGCTTCTTTTGCGGTGACATTTTTATCAAGAAAATATTTTAAAGAATTAGCAAAAAGAAGGAAAGAGTATAATGATAAATATTATAGCTTTCAAAATGAAATATTTTCAAATAATACAGGGATTAAAAGTTATATGCTTGAGGATTCGATGAATGAAAAATTCAAAAATTTCATCTCAAGAGATTTTAAAATTTTAAAAAGATCAATTTTTTTAAATAATACAGTTGATATTTTGAATAATTTAATAACTGTTATTTCTTCATTATATGTAATATATTTGTCTGCTATTTTAATAAGGTCAAATTTACTGACAATAGGAACAATGGTTTCATTTAACACATATATAAATAATCTTTTTTCTTCCATATCAGAAGTTTTGAAATTAAATATAAGTAAACAGAATGTCATTATATGTTTAAACAGAGTAAATGAAATTATGTCTAAGAGTAGTGAAAAAAGAGAAACTCCAGGAAATAATTTTTCTTTAAAAAATATAAATTTTGAGGGAAATGAAATTTATTTTAGATATAGTGAAAAAGATAAACCGGTTTTGAATAATTTTTCATTTGAAATATCATCCTTCGGATTTTATGGCTTTGTAGGAAAGAATGGTTGTGGGAAAAGCACAATTGCAAAATTGTTGGTAAAATTATACGATGTTGAATACGGGGAATTGAAGCTTAATGGAGAGAGCTATAAGGATATACCAAAAGAGAAACTAAGAAGAAATATAACCTATGTACAAAAAGAAGACTTTTTCTTTGATGATACTGTATTAAATAATATAAAATTTGGGAATCCTGTTGCAAGGGATGAAGAGGTAATTGAAATGTGCAAAAAGGTTGATTTGGATGAATATATAAATACACTTCCCCAAAAATATGAAACTGTAATCGGAGAGGGAGCATCAATACTTTCAAGTGGGCAAAAACAAAAACTTAGCATTGCCCGTGCATTACTAAGGAATACAAAAATATACATTTTTGATGAAGTGACTGCAAATTTAGACGGAAAATCTGAAAAACTTATAATATCTGTTTTAAAGGAATTAAGCAAAAATTCTGTAGTAATTTTTATAAGTCATAAAGTATCTTCAATCATAGAAAGTGATGAGATATTTTTAATTGATGAAGGAATCGTAGCAGAAAGGGGAAGTCACAATTATTTAATTCAGAATAGTAAGCTTTATTGCGAGCTGTTTAAAAATATAGATTTGAATATTAGAGAGAAGGTGACTTAAATGAAAAAAAGTAAGATGAATGTATGGCTCTTTATTCTTCCCGGGTTTATAGGAGTTCTTTTGTTCTATATTATCCCGTTTTTTATGAGCCTTTATTATACTTTTACAAAAGGTGTAACAGATGTTCAATTTATCTGGTTTGAAAACTTTAAGGATTTAGTCGGGAATCCTACATTTGAGCTTGCAGCAAAAAACACGTTGAAGTTTATTTTAATCGGTGTTCCATCGGTTACCTTACTTTCGTTATTTTTAAGCCTACTGATGTCGGATAAGCTTTATGTCTTCCCAAGATGGGCAATGCTTTCACCTATAATCGTTCCTGTTGCATCAGCACTTATGAGCTGGAAGATATTATTTGACAATGAAGGAACTATAAATAAAATAATACAATTATTTGGGTGTAACGCAGTAGATTTCTTAGGAGAAAAGCATGCAATGGGACTTTTAATAAAAATATGGGATATATGCTTGTAATATTTACAGGTGCAATTTCATCCCTTGAAAAGGAATACAAAGAAGCATTTCTCTTGGATTCAAATTCAAAACTAAAGTATTCGTTTAAAATAGTAGTGCCCTTAATTGCGCCAATAATATTCTTTGTTGTAATATTCAGTATAATAAATTCCTTCCAAATGTTCAGAGAAGCCTATGGACTTTATGAAAATTACCCGCCAAGTACAGCATATCTACTACAGCATTTTATGAATAATAATTTTTTAAAGCTTAACTATCAGAGATTAAGCACCGCCGCTTTTATATTGGTAATAGGAATATCCATATTAATATCGGTATTCCTAAATTTCCAAAAGAAGTTTTCAGAAGAATAGGGAGGGATAAAAATGATAAAAAAAGTATTAAAAAATATTTTGATATATTTTATATCAATAATATGTCTTCTTCCTATGATAATAATGATAATAAATTCCTTCACAGATTATAATGGGGGGTTCAGCCTAATACAATACGGAAAAGTTCTATTCCAAACTGAAGACTTTTTCAGAGGATTTTGGAATTCAGCAATCTACATCTTTATAATCATCGGAATAAATATTCCCCTAAGCTTGCTTGGGGCATACGGGTTTAGCAGATTTGAATTTAAAGGAAAAGGCTTCCTATATTGGCTATACATAGTCTTAATGCTAATGCCTTTTCAAGCAACTATGGTGCCCCAATATTTAACCCTAAAAGCGCTAAACATAATAGACAGTCCCAGTGCAGTAATACTGCCTAATATATTCTCAACCTTCGGAACGTTTCTAATGGTACAGTATATGAGAAGGATGGACAAAGAAATATATGATGCAGGAAGAATAGACGGGCTAAGCGAATTCAAACTATTTCTAAAAATAGTAATGCCTTTATGTCGTTCAATAATATCCGCACTTACAGTTCTATTATTCGTAAACTACTGGTCAATGGTAGAACAACCATTAGTCTTTATAAGTGACAAGTACTATATGCCTTTGTCAGTAACCTTAAATGCAACAGGAGAATTTAGAGAAATATCCTTCGCAGCAGGAACAGTATTCAGTATATTGCCATTACTCCTATACCAATTTTCCTATGAGGATTTAACACAGGGAATAAGCTTGTCATCAGGGCTGGAAGGTTATGAAAAAATTTATATAAACGAAGTAAAGGAGAGAAGAACCCAAAAACAAAAATTAGGAAGAGGAATAATAATATTTATGGCAGCAATGCTATCGTTCACCTTAATCACACAAAAAATTTCCTATATCATGGCACCTGAAGTAGAAGTAACAAAAACAAAAAGAGGAGAAATAACAAAAGATCCCTTTGATAAAAAAAGTGAATCCTTAGGAATCTACGATACTATAGTACCCAACAGTGCAATTCACACAGAAGGAGAAAATGTAATCTATGTAATAATCGAAGAAAAATCCATAAGAAAAAGAGACCAACTAGTGAGAATAAATGTGAAGATAGAAGCAACAAACGGATATGAAACAGCAATAACAGGAGTTCTTCCATATAATTCAGAAGTAGTAAAATGGACGACAAAACCTCTAAGAGAAGGAATGAACGTAAGAGTAGTAGAAGGAAGAGGTGAAGAAAATGAAGAATAGAAAAGAAAAAAATAAAATCAAAATAACTTTAATAATAATATTGTCAGTTCTAACCCTTTTGCTATTCTTAATACAAAGAAATATAAAAAAAGAATCACAAAACTTTCCTTCAAAGATTGAAATAATATTTGAAGAAAAAAACGAAATCTATCAGAAACTAATGGGCGGAAGGAAAATAATAGAAGAAAAATATATACTATCTGAAACCGAAGAAAAGGATATATCTTTTGAAGGAAAAAATATAAGCATAATAGGAATAGATGAAAACTACTCTCAAATAAATAATATAGAAATTGCCTCTGGGAAATGGATAACAGGAGAAAATCAAATACTCATAAGTGAAAAATTTGTAAAAGAAACAAATGACTCTTTTTCTTTAGGAGAAACGATGGACATATTCGGAAAAAAGTATAAAATAGTCGGAATATATGAAAATGATAAATACTCAAAATCAAAAATAGAAAATTTATATGTAAAAAAAGAAGATATCCCAGAAAATTTAGGAGAGGGAGAAAAAACATTTTACAGTCTTGAAGTCAAACCTAAAGATGAAAACAGAAAAAACTTTGTAAAAGAAAAATTTTTTGAAGACGTAAAAATAATTTCAACAGAAGAACAAGAAGAAATAAAAATCGCAGACTTTACAGAATCAAAGAGAAATCTATCAAAATACTATTATGGATTTATATTTATATTTGAAATTATAGTATTAATATTGCTTACAGTATACCTAATAAAGTCCATAAAATTAAATATAAAAAAGTATCAATTTGGAACAAAAAGAAAATACGGAAAGGAACTTCTTTCGGGAAATATGACAATAGTGTTATTACAAATACTAAAAACATTATTACTGATATTTCTTTGGATATTTCTATTAAGATTAATATTAGAGTTTAAACTATCAACCCCAAGCAGATTTTTACCGCCTACGGATATATTTGACTTCAAATTTTACTCTCGAATTGAAAATATACTTAGAGAAGAATATGGAAAAACCGTTGCAGGATATGGAAAGATATATACAAATCTTATGAGAGTAACAAAGAAGTATTTTATAGAATCGGTTATTTTACTAATAGCATTATTATCAGTTTCAATAAGCTATATGTGTGGGAAGTTTAAGACGGCAGAAAGAAAACTCTAATAAATTTTATAAATAGAAAGAGGAGAGTTTTATGGGAAGGCTATCGTTTAGAAATATAAAAAAAACGTATAAAGGAAATATTCAGGCAGTAAAGGATTTTAACCTTGAGGTTGAAGATAAAGAATTTATAGTTTTGGTAGGTCCATCCGGTTGCGGAAAATCCACAATACTTCGTATGGTTGCAGGATTAGAGGAGATAACAGGAGGAGAATTATATATAGATGATGTATTGATGAATGAGATTTCTCCAAAGGACAGAGATATTGCAATGGTGTTTCAAAACTATGCTCTTTACCCCCATATGACAGTCTACGAAAATATGTCCTTGGGTTTAGAGCTTAGAAAAGTACCTAAGGATGAAATTGCAAGAAAGATAGAAGAAGTTGCAAAAACATTGGATATAAAGGATTTATTAAACAGAAAGCCGAAAGCCTTATCAGGAGGGCAACAGCAAAGGGTAGCTCTAGGAAGGGCAATAGTAAGAAATCCAAAAGTATTTTTAATGGATGAACCTCTTTCAAACTTGGATGCAAAACTAAGAGTTCAAACGAGGATAGAAGTAATAAAATTGCATAATGAATTGGAAACAACCTTCATATATGTAACCCATGATCAAATCGAAGCAATGACAATGGGAACGAGAATTATAGTAATGAAAGACGGATGTATCCAACAAGTAGCAACACCTAAAGAGCTTTATTATAATCCTTCAAATATATTTGTTGCAGGTTTCATAGGAAGTCCGCAAATGAACTTTATAGATGTAAATGTAGAAAAAATTGAAGATATAGTTCATCTCAAAACAAAAGAAATAGAAATAGAATTAAACAAAAAGAAAAGTAAAAAAATTGAAGAAGGAGGATATATTGCTAATAAAATAGTAATAGGAATAAGACCGGAAAGTTTAAATCTTATAGAAGATTCTTCAATTACAGCAAATTATATAGAAGGAAAGGTAGACGTTATAGAAATGGTAGGTGCTGAAAGCTTTATACATTTAATAATAGGAGACGAAAAGATAGTTGCAAAGATAAATTCAAAAGAAGAGCATAGAAAAGGAGATATTTTAAAGCTTAGTTTTGACTGTGAAGATATTTATTTATTTGATAAAGAAAGTGAAAATGCAATAGAATAATTAATCAATATAATGAAGATAGAAAAGAAAAACACATTATTGAAAAAAAGCTAAAGGTCAGATTACTTAGTCTGACCTTTTTCATACTTTAACAGAGCTTACTTATCACTCCGCAGCCCAATCTTTTCCCTGAATTTCCCGTAGGCTGAGTCCTGTAATCGTCGGGATTTTGGTGTATTATTATGGTTTTTCCTATTATGTCGGCGGGCTTAAATTTATTTGTGAAGAAAATCATCTTTGCATAGCCGCTGTTGGAAAACAGTACGGGGAAGTCCCCAGCATGATTTCCGTGGGGCTGATTTGTGGGATTCCAGTGACTTCCTGCCGAGAGAAAGGGATCTGACGGATCTCCTATTTCGCATGTATTTCCGTCGTGTATATGAAATCCGTGAGGACCTATGGGCATGGTACTGTTATGAGCAGGAGTATATGGTGGAAGCCCCCATACTTCCACGTGTACTTCGGTCCCGCCACAAACATTTAAGAATTTTACTTCGCCGTATAAATTAGGTTGCAGCGGACCTCCGTATATATAAGCTATTGCATTATCGCTGCAGCAATAATTATAATCCATATTAAGACCTCCATTTATTTTTATATATTCATATTATGATGTAATAAATGTTAATGTGCCGATGTGAACAAGATGCCTTAACAGACTATAAAAATGATTGTTTTATGGGACAACATATATTATAATAATTATGTGATTACAATATATGTATTTGTAAGGAGAAAGTCGGATGATAATTAAATAAGAGAGGTGAAGTGAATAAACTATGTTTAAAGAAATGAGAAGAAAAGATAAAGAAATGGATAAAAATTCGGTTATCGATATTGTTAAAAATGGGAAATACGGAATAATGTCAACAGTTGGGGATGACGGGTACCCTTATGGAATTCCGCTGAACTATGTGTATATTGATAATAATATTTATTTTCATTGTGCACCGGAAGGACATAAGATTAATAATCTGAAATATAATGAAAAAGTATCTTTTTGTATAGTGGAATTAGCTGAGATTCTTTCTAAAAAATTTACTACAAAATACAGAAGTGCAGTAATATTTGGGAAAGCAAGGGAAGTATTAGAAGAAAAAGAGAAAAAGAAGGCTTTTATGGAGCTTATTCACAAGTATTCAAATGAATACATGGAAGCGGGAGAAAGGTATATAGACAAAAGCATGGATGCTGCAAAGATTTTTAAGATTGAAATAGAGGATATTAAGGGGAAGAAGAATAACTAAATCTATATAAAAGGGATGAAAAAAATGCACAGTCCTACTTATGGCAATATATCTTTTGAAGATATGATTTCGAAGATTAAAAATTTTATTTCCAAATCACCTAATAGTGAATACAATATATCGGTAGGAACGGACAGCCAGAACTTTGACTATACAAAGACCGTAATAGTCGTTTCGGTTTACAGAAGAGGTCATGGAGGAATATTTTTCTATGATATAAAGAATGTAAAGAGAATAAACAATCTGATGCAGAAATTATTTTATGAAACGAGTACCAGTTTGGAGATAGCAATTAAACTGCTGAAAGCCTTTGAAGAGGAAAAAATAAATTTGGGTATAAGTATTCATGTGGATGCGGGAAATAACGGTTCAACTTCAAAATTCATAAGGGAAATAACCGGATGGGTAAATTCATACGGATTTGACTGTGAAACAAAACCTAATTCCTATGCTGCTTCCTCTATAGCGGATAAATTTTCAAAATAATTTTTCAAATACAGTTAAAAGAAAGGTGATAAAATGACAGTTCAAAATGTTGGATTGGTACTTGAAGGGGGAGGTATGAGAGGAGCTTATACTTCAGGAGTATTAACTGCCATGATGGACAAAAATATAAAATTTTCTTATATAATAGGAGTCTCGGCGGGAGCTAATAATGGAGCGAATTTTATTGCCGAACAAAGGGAAAGAAATAGAAAGGTTTTTGTAGATTATGTAAATCATAAAGGATATTCGGGATTTAAATATTTTTTAGGAAGAAAGGGCTATTTTAATATGGATTTCTTGTTTGATAAACTTCCCAACGAATTGGTTCCATTTGATTATGATACTTTTTTGAATTCTCCGGTAATATTTAAAGTTTGTGTTACAGATAGTAAAACGGGAAAACCGGTTTATTTTGAAAAAAAACAATTTCGGTCAAAAGATGATATTAATACGGTTCTTCAGGCTTCCAGCAGTTTGCCTATAATATCGAATCCTGTAAATATTAATGGAAAGCTATATTTTGACGGGGGGATATCCGATTCAATTCCCGTAGAAAAATCTATAAATGATGGGAATAAATATAATGTATTAGTCCTTACAAGGAATAAAGGGTATAGAAAAAAAGAAGAAAAATTAGGGACATTAGGTAAAATATTATTAAAAAATTATCCAGAAATAATTAATAATATAAAAAAAAGACATAAAATGTATAATAAAGCTTTAAACAAAATTGATGAATTGGAAAGAAATGGACAAGTTTATGTGTTTAGGCCTATAGAAAAAATTGAAGTGAGTAGATTGGAAAAGGATGTAAATAAATTGCAAAAACTTTATGAACAAGGTTATGAAGAAACCATTTCTCAAATTGATACATTTGAAAAATGGTTAGAGCATGTTCAAGATATTCATTAAAATATTAAATTCTGACATACCCTATTCCAAAATACAGTATATATAATTAATGGGAAAAGAAATGGAATGGGGGATAAATTAATGATCTTTGAGAGTCGGGGGGCCGAATTTTTAATCAGTCTTTATAAAAATAATTATTTTGATGAAAAAAAATATAAAGAATGGATAAATACTCATGAAATGAAAGAATTTTTAAGACACGAAAGGGCATTGAACAGAAATACAAGTAAAAGTATTTTAAAGAGAGAAATAATTAAGGTATTAAAAGATAGCAGTTATGAGGATATGTATGGGTATTTTAAAATAAAAAGGAATATTGAACAGATAGAGAAGGATTATAACTATATTAACGATAATTGGGAAATTATTGTTAATAATGCGTTGAAAAGATTGTATAATATTATTCCTGAGTGGGTGGAGATAAATCCTCAAATATTCTTATTAGCCGGAGGAGTTGACGGAGGATTTTGTATTTTTGGTAAAAGGATATATATTAATCTGATAAAATATATAGGGAAAATAGAAGAATTTGAAAAAGTTATTTCTCATGAAATGTATCATATAAGGAAGAATCCTTTTAGAAGAAAAAAGTCTTGGATAAAGAATATGTATTTTTATCCTGAGAAGTACTTATATGAATTATTCGGAAGAATATTAGAAGAGGGAATAGCATGTTTAATTCAACATGAGGCGAACTTTATTGCAGACGATCCTGCCGGTACTCTCACGAAAGAAAACATGAATTTTGCAGAGGCAGAGTTTAAAAAATTAAACGAGATGTTGATATTTGTTAAGAAAGGAAAGCCCCAGTATTTTTCATTTCAAAGATTAAATACCTATGTAATAGGATATAAGATAGCAAAATTTCTTTATGAAAAGGACGGATTATTTATTCTGAATAAATGGACATTGGATTATAATTATAAGGAACCGATAAAAAAATATATTGAAGTATGCAGAGAAAGTAATGTAAATTCAGGATTTACGAGAAATATAGAAGAATGGATTTTATATAATATCGTATGAAAGGAGGACGAAAAAATATGTTTAAAATGTTTTTAAAGGAAAAGTGGATTGATATATTTTCACCTGTTAATGGAGAAATCATTTCTCTTGAAAAATTGGAAGGTGACAATTCTGCATTTAATGATATGGGAAAGGGTATAGGAATAATCCCTTCGGACGGGAAAATAGTAGCACCCTTTGATGGAGAAATTGCCAGTATATATAAAAGAAACCATTGTATAATAGTGAGAAATGAAGACGATATAGAGTTAATAATACATATCGGACTTGATACCAATAAATTAAACGGAGAGGGATTTGTAAGACATGTAGAACTTATGGATAAGGTAAAAAAAGGTGACCTTCTTATAGAGGCTGATATTGACAAAATAAAGGAAAAAGGCTTTTCTATTGTTACTCCGGTAATTGTTTCCCATTCAAATAGAATTGAAGAAATAGAAATGTCCGATGGATTTTTAAAAAGAGGGGAAGATGTTATAATGAAGGTAAAAATGAAGAAAAAATAAGGTCGATATAATTATATTTGAAATTAAAATTCAAGTTTTAAAAATATTAAAGAATTGGTGTTGAACAAAATATGATATCAATTGATTTTTTAATTGCTAAGCATTTTTTTAGCTTTATCTAAAATAAAACTAAAAAAATGCTTTTATTGTTAATTTCAAAGCGAAAAAATGAATAAGAAATTGATAATAGGGGGTTTTTAAGAGAAAGTTATAATGTTATACTTTATATTAGAACAGCAGTTTGGAGGTATATATATGATTAAGATAATCCATACCGGAGATTTACATATAGGAGTCCAATTTAAAAATACGAGCTTTGACGGAATACAATCTAAAAAACGAAGGATTGAACTTTGGGAAACCTTTGAAAGGATTCTGAAAAGGGCTGATGAGAATAAGCCGGATTTTCTTATTATCTCCGGGGACCTATTTGAAGAAGATTATTTTACTATGGGAGATATAAAGAGGATAAGAGACGGCTTTAACAGTATCAAAGGAGTAAATGTAGTTATATCTGCAGGAAACCACGATCCCTTAGATGAAAAATCTTTATATAATCTTATACAATGGCCCGAGAATGTATATATTTTTCATAATGAAAAATTGGAGAAAAAGGAATTTAATAGTCTTAATACTGTTATTTGGGGTTATAGTTGGAAGGAGAAGGAAGAAAAAAAGAGATTATTTGATGATTTGGACAACATAGATAAAGATAAAATCAATGTTCTTGTTCTTCACGGGGATATTTTAAATAAGGATTCCCCGTATATGCCCTTGGATATGGGGGAAATAGAAAGCTTAGGGTTTGACTATGTTGCATTGGGACATATACATAAACCACAGTTTCTGAAAGATAGGATTTCCTACTGCGGAAGCCCCGAGCCTTTAGACTTTGGAGAAACGGGAATTCACGGCATAGTTGAGGGAGAAATTGAAAAGGGAAGAGTATCATTGAAACTGATTCCTTTCAGTAAAAGGATATTTGTAAACAAGGAGATAGACGTCTCCCATATTGCCGGATTTTCAGATGTTATACAAGCTATTAAAAATATAGACGATGAAAATTCGAGGCGAAAAAATTTCTACAGATTAACTTTAAAGGGTATAATGGATAGAGACATCAATTTGGATTTGGAAGAAATAAAGGAAATACTTAAAGATGAGTTTTATCATATAGAAATAATAAATTGTACAACTCCGGATTATGATTTGGACAAACTTTTGAAGGAAAACAATAATAATATTATCGGGATTTTTATAAAAGAGATGATGAAAAAAGGCCTTGAAGATCCTATTGTAAAAGACGGACTTTACTTAGGGCTTAAAATACTTCTTAAAGAGAAGATGGGTGAATAAAGATGGTAATAAGAGAATTAAAGATAAATTCCTTCGGAAAATTCAAGAATAAGGAAATTGAATTCAAAGATGGTTTCAATCTTGTATATGGAGAAAATGAATCGGGAAAGACTACTGTACATAAATTTATTGAGGGAATGTTATTTGGATTTTTTAAGCCTTATTCCAAAAAGAAAATATATACTGCAGACCAGAAAAAGTATATCCCCTGGACGAAAGAAGGCTATAACGGAATTATTAAATATTCCTATAATAACAATATGTATAGAGTTGAACGTAACTTTTTAAAGAAACAGGATGAAGTGAAAATATTTGACGATATTACAGGAGAGGATATCACTGATTTTTTTGAATATGATCCTGTATTGAGGCAACATATTCCCATACTTCCTGAGATGAATATTAACAGTATCATATATAAAAATACGGTAAGCATAAGTCAGATGAACAGTAAGATAGAATGCTCCCTGTCGAAGGAAGTAAAGAATAGTTTGATTAATGTAGGAAAAAGTTTAAGTGAAGATATCTCCATTAAAAAAGTAACGGATTTTTTTAATAATGAAATCGACAATATAGGGACTAAAGAAAGAAAGAAAACTTCTCCTTACGGAAAAGCTGTTGAAGAACTGGATGCCTTGTATAAGGAAAAAGATAAGACCGTTAAGGAATTGGAAATCGTCAATGATTTTTTGTGGAGGCTTCAGGGAACGGAAGAAGAAATAAAGAGATTAAAAACTGATAAGGAAAATGCTGAAATAGAGGTAGAAAAGATAAAAAAATTGCAGCTAATAAAAAAGTATAAGGATGCTTCTCTATTAAAGAATAGTATTGAAAATATGGAAACACAAATTGAAAAATTGAAGAAATATGAAGATTTAAATTTCGATGAATATGGTGAAATAGTATCTCTGACAGGAGAAGTTTATAACTTTAAAGAGAAAGTTGATAATTTAAAAAATGAGATAGAAGAAAAAAACATACAGATCAGAGAGGTTGAAAGGAAAATATTAAAATTAAAAGAATTTGAAGATATGGATGAAAATAAAATAAAAAACATTGTTTCTTCTCTTCAGGATTTTTATATTAATAATAAAAAACTTAAGGAATTGAATGAAAAAATAAAGGGAAAGGCAGAACAGAATATATATAATACAGGTGAATACGAAAATATTTCCGATGATTTGTATAAATATGAAGAATTGGAAGAAAAAAAGAATAAAATTCTTTATGACCAAGATTATTCAAAATCTTTATTTTTAAAAGTCAGGCTGGAGGAAAAGGAAAAACTGATTAAAAAAAGTAATTTATTTTTTATATTACTAATGGTAGCTCTTTTTTCATTTATCGGAATGGGATTTATAAATAAATTCTTATTTATAGGAATTATACCTATTTTTTTATTTATTATATATATTATATCCCGAAAAAAGGAAATTGAAGATTATGTTGTCAACTTGAAGGGACAAATAAATGAGATTAATAATAAAGAAGAAAATAAAGAAGGAGAGATCGGGAAAATAGAAAACGAACTGAAGAACATATTGAGTAAATATGATCTCAAATCTAAAATTGAACTGAAAAAATTATTAAATTCAAATTATGAAAGAGATTTAAATTTAAAGAGCGAGGAAAAAAGTTTAAAGGATATTAAAGATGAAATAATTGAATTAAATAATGTTGTAAAAAAGTTACGGGAAGATTGTAATGATTATTTTATTAAATTCAGTTTGGATGAAAACTGTTCTTTAAATGATATTAAAAATATTGAAATAAATTATGCGGATTATAGAAATTTACTGGATAAGCATAGAAACTATATGGAAGAAAATAACAAATTAAAGGGAAAATATAATTTTTCTATAGAAGAAACAGAAAGGGTATCCAAGAACATAAGAAAATTGCTTAACAAGAATAAATGCAGCTCTCTTGAAGAATTTAAGGAAGGGTTGAATAAGAAAAACGAATATAAAAGTTTAAAAGATAAATTAGAAAATGATAATATACTTTTAAATAATATTTTGAATGAAAATAATTTTGAGCGGTTAAAAGATCAGGTCGGTTCTTTCAAAGAAGATGTAGACTATTTTCATAATGAAGAAAATAAGGATGACCTTATGGACCGTATTAAGAAATTGGATACAAGGATTTCCAAATTATATATTGATAAGACAGTATTTGAATCTAATATAAAGAATGCTTATTCGGGTATAAGACCTTTGGTAGAGATAATTGAGGACATAGAGAGAAAGAAAAATGTTATTGATTATTATGAGAACAAAATTAAGTCTTTAGTCTTAGCAAGGGACACTATAGATAATATTTCAAAGAATATTCATAAGGAATTTGCTCCTCTTTTAAATGAAAGGATAAGTAGCTTAATCAGGATGATTACTGATGAGAGATATAAAGAAGTTAAGATTAGCGAAAATATGGATGTTTCTGTAGAAGATCCGGAAACCGGAATGTTAGTAAATATAGAACAATTAAGTGGAGGAACTATGGATCAGCTTTACTTTGCAACTCGATTTGAGATTATGGATACTATGGAAGAAGAAAAGATACCGTTAATATTAGACGATTCTTTTGTTCAATATGATTATAACAGATTGAAGAATATTTTAAAATTTTTGTCAAAAGATGTTTCCGGCAGACAAATAATTCTTTTTACATGTCATAGAAGAGAAAGGGAAATATTAGATGAATTAGGTGTTAAATATAATTATATAAACCTTAGTTAAAGTAATACTTTAACTAAAACAAAACTGTATATTAAGCCATATTATACTTAAAGTTAATCTTTAACTTTAAACCGAGAGGTGATGTAATGATTTATGGGATAGGTGATTTACATTTAGACAATACAAAGACAAAACCCATGGATATATTCGGAAGTTTATGGATAAATCATGAAGAAAAAATATTCTCAAATTGGAAAAAAGTAGTAAGCAATGAGGATGTAGTTTTAATTCCCGGGGATATTTCTTGGGCAATGAACATAGAAGAGGCTTATTTTGATTTAAAAAAGATAGATTTACTTCCGGGCAAAAAGGTAATAACTAAAGGGAATCATGATTATTGGTGGGAAAGTAAAAGAAAATTGAAATCCTTGGAATTGAAAAGCATCTTTTTCCTTCAAAACGAAAGTTTTGATTTTAACAAAGTTTCCATATCCGGAACAAGAGGATGGATTTCAAAGGATTCGGAAGGGTTCGATTCCCATGATGAAAAAATTTTTTCCAGGGAATTAAATAGGTTAAATCTTTCTCTTTCTCAGAAAAAAGAAAATATTGACAAGAGAATTGTAATGCTTCATTATCCTCCTTTCAATATGGATTTAACTCCTAACGAATTTGTCAGTCTCATGAAAGAAAAAAAAGTGGATTTATGCATATATGGCCATCTTCACGGAGAAGGACACAGATATGTTGTTGAAGGATTAATTGAGGGTATAGAGTTTCTATGTGTTTCAAGTGATTATTTGAATTTTTGTCCCAAGAAATTAATGTAATTAAATAGGAGGAACATTTATGAGTAAGGAATTAGAAGTAAAAATATTAGATATAGATTCAAAGAAAATGGAGGAAAAACTCAAAAATATTGGAGCAAAATTGATAAAAAAAGAATACCAGATTAATATAATAATTGATGGAAAAGACAATTATATTCAACAAAAATTAAACAGTTATTTAAGAATCAGAGAAACTCAAGATTTAATGTCCAATAAGGTAAAAGATACCTTTACTTTAAAACAAAATATTTCTAAAGATGGGATAAGAGAAAATATTGAAACCGATGTAGACATCGATAATAAGGAAAAACTTATATATATACTAAAAACTTTAGGGCTTAATGTAATACATGAAGGAAAGAAAAAAAGAATTTCTTATATGTATGGGAAAGTCAGATTCGATATAGATACGTGGGATAAAGACACATATCCTTATCCTTATATGGAAATAGAAGTTGAGAAGAAAGAAGATTTGAAAAAAATATTAGAACTATTGGGAATAGATAGAAATAAGATAAGCACAAAATCGATTGCTGAATTAAGGGAGGATTTAAGGATTAATTTGTAACCAAAATTTTTTTTAGGCATAGAATAAGTATTATAGGTTTATACATAAAGGGGGGATTGTGATGTTTAGCGATCTGTTTAAAGGAGGAAACAACAATTTTATATTGCTCTTTCTGTTTATAATACTTATTTTTGGATTTTCTGGTTCATTCGGTTTGAATACGGATTCTGAAGGAGGAGGAATATTAGGAAATATATTAGGAAATATATTAGGCGGAATTGATGAGACATGGATATTTTTAATCTTCTTAATAATTCTTTTCTGTAATTTTTAGCAATTTGTCTTTACAAAAGAGGCATATTATAGTATAATAATTATGGTGATAATGATAATCAATATCAATATTATAATATGAAAGGAAGCGATTTATAAATGAAAAAATTAAGTATAATATATTGGAGCGGTACGGGGAATACAGAAGAGATGGCAAATATTATATATGAGAGTGCGAAAGAACAAGGAGCCGAAGTTATACTTAAGTTTGTAAATGAGGCAGCTTTAGAAGATATATCAGAATCCGATGTAACGGCTTTAGGGTGTCCTGCCATGGGAGATGAAGTATTGGAAGAAAGCGAAATGGAACCATTTATAGAATCCATTGAAGATAAAATCAGCGGTAAGAAATTAGCTTTATTTGGTTCTTATGGATGGGGAGACGGAAAATGGATGATAGATTGGGAAGAAAGAATGAGTTCCAAGGGAGCTAATATAATACATGATGCCTTAATAATTAATGGAAAACCGGAATCTGATGAAGATACAAATCTTTGCAGAGAATTTGGAAAATCATTAGTTAAGTAAAGCCATTTTTATTAATGATAATTTTAATAAACCCCTTATACCAACATCAGAATTTTAATTATTCTGATGTTGTTTTATTTGTATTATTTAATTTTTTCTCTGTTTCTCAATAGAAATTTTATACAGTACAGCCCTGATAAACCTATTAATCCATATATTAATCGGCTCAATATATTGGAAGAACCTCCAAATATGGTAGCTATAAAGTCAAACCTGAATATTGCTATGATACCCCAATTTATAGCACCAATTATTACTAATATTAGAGCAAATGCATCCATAAAATACCTCCCTTTAAAGTTTATTGTTTATATTATTGCAATATATTAAGATTAGTATTCTTAGTAACAGACAAAAATATTTATTATAATTTTTGTTCTTAATAAATAAGGATTTTTTACATATTTTATTGGAATAATAATAATAACTATCTATCAATAAATAAAAGAGGAAGGTGACAATATTGAAATATAATCAGAGATGGTCTTTGATTTTTATTTTTTTAATGATTCTTACCGGATGCAATTCAAATATTTCGGAAAAACCCAATACGGATAAAGGAACAGAAAAAGAAAATCCCGAAGAGGGTTATTATAATTTTGTTGAGAGAGATATAAATTCGATTAGCATTAATGAAGAAAATAAAATTACCGATAAAATGAGTAAGAGCAATAGAAAAATTTTATCTATGGCGGATTCCAAGAACTTAAATACAAACAATAATTTTGTTCTTTTAAGAACTTTTAATACTCAACTGCCCCAAGGATTAGCGTTGAATTTAAGTTATAAAAAACACTTAATGCCCTATGATTATTTTTTAACTACCAAAGATAATGTGAAAGTATATAATATGCCTTCTGTTGATGGAAATGTAGTGGGAGAATTTAATAGTTTGGAAAAAATAAATCTGTTAAGTGAGGTTAAGGGCGAATATATAGAGAGCACAAAATCTCAAAAATGGTATGCAGTGACATGGGAAGATAATGATTTGGGTATTTTGTACGGTTTTGTTCCTAATGGTTCGGGAGAGATAAGGAGTTTTAAATTTGATACCATGTTTTCAAATTTAAAAAAATTAGAGGATGAATTAAATAAAGGAAAATATGGATATATTTCTAATTATCGCGATGCTAACGGTTCGCCTCCCCTTATAAATAACAAAGGAATCGACAAATATGGAGTTCAGGCTTATCAAAGTGCTCCCGCATATTCTGATTTAAACAATAAAAAAGAATTCAGATATTTTCCCGATGGAATGATAGTATTTGTTCAAGGAGATGTTAAAGGGTACTACAAGGTTAAGGCTTTAGGATATGAAGGGACGTATTGGATTCCCAAAGAGTATGTATCCTTTGATAACAATATTGATAAACTTACCAAAGCGGTGGTTGTTGATGTAACCAATCAAAACCAAGCAGTATTTGAAAAAATATCGGGAAGCTGGAATATGGTTTCTTATAATTTGGCAACTACGGGAGTAAGAAGTGAAAAGATGTTTGAAACTCCTATAGGAAATTTTAAAGTCCAAGAAAAGAAGGACAAATTTGAGTATTTAAATGATGCCACCGGAGAAATAGCGGGATATGCTCCTTATGCCATAAGATTCAGTCAAGGGGGATATATTCATGGAATTCCTGTAGAATATGTAAAAAAAGACGGAGAAAAAATCGATCCGGGTATGAAGGAGGAATTAGCTACCTTGGGAACATTTCCGAGATCCCATAAATGTGTGAGGAATTATACAAGCCACGCTAAATTTTTATATAACTGGGTAAGTCCAAATGATACGTCAGTAATAGTATTTAAATAAATATTTTGAGAATAAAATACAGTTGTGATATTATAAAAATAAGGAAAAAAGAGAGAATAGGGGGTAATATTTTGAAAAATAGTAAAATTTTATTGCTGGAAATTGTGAAAATAGCAACTGTAATAGGTTTTATGGTTTTATTCGGGAAAGAGGGCAACTGGATATATGTTGCAGGAGCAATTATAATTATTGTATTTGATTTAATAATTAAAAGATTATTTAAGAGTTCAAAACAGGTTGATGAATTAAAAACCGGTATTAAAGAAGTAGCTGAAGGAAATTTATCTAAAAAGTTCAGTGCTAAAGATGTGGAATTCAAGGAAATAGCGGATAACCTAAATAAAATTATGCAGGATTATCGATCAGCTTTGGCACAAATACTTTATAATTCGGAACAGACTTCTAATGTAACAAAAAAATTAGCTTCTGCAACGGAAGATACCAATAAGGCTTTGGAAGACATCGCGAAATCCGTAGAACACATGGTGGGAGGGGCTTCCCAACAAGAAAATATGATCGAGTCTGTAATTAAAGAGACAAAAAATTTAGAAGAGATTTCAAATGATACATCTAATGAAAATGTCAAAATTCATGAGCAGTGGGAAAAGACCAATAAGGATTTTGATGAAAGCAAACATAATTTGGAGGATTTAGCTGACGGAATGGTCAGCAGGACTTCCAATAATAGAAATGTATTGGACAAAGCAAAAGAAATGTCCCAAAATATTAAAGAAATAAATAACATAGTAGGGTTGGTAAGAGGAATTTCAGAACAAACAAATATGCTTGCATTAAATGCGGCTATTGAAGCTGCCAGAGCAGGTGAATATGGGAAAGGTTTTTCAGTGGTAGCAGATGAAGTCAGAAAATTAGCAGAGGAAACAAAGAAGGCCACAGATAATATAGACAACATGATAATGAAGTTTGGAAATGAAATAAGCTTTTTTCTAAATAATTTGGAAGAAAGCATTAATAAAGAATTATTGGATACGGAAAAAGTCCAAAGTACTAAGTCCTCTTTTGAAAAAATGACTAAATCTTTGTCAGAGGTTGATATTGTTATAAATAATACCAAAAATAAGATGGAGACTCAGAAAGATGTTCTTAAAAAAGTATTGGATAGCTTAACGGAAGTATTTCAGATATCTCAGGAAACGGCAGCCGGTACTGAGGAAATTTCCGCTTCTGTTGAAGAACAAAGTGCCATAATGGCGGAGATTTCTCGTGATGCAAGTGCCTTGGATTCAAGAAATGAAGAATCGAAGAATATATTGCAATCCAGTTCGAAAATCAAGATTGAAAAAAATAAATTAGATAACATTATAAATAATAACAAAAAAATAATAACTGAGTTGGCCGGCAGAGATGAAATAAGGCAGGTTAAAGATAATTGCAAAGGTGTGTTTAAAGAATTTTTAAAGAAATATCCCGGCATCGATGCCATATACTTTTATGATATAAATGGAAAATTGCTTGCAGACAGTGAGGAAGGAATGGATTATATAGATCCTTCAGACAGGCCTTGGTTTCAAGAAGCCATTAAAGGAGAAGTTTATGTTTCCGATCTTTACCTGGGCATAGATTGTAAGAAGGTAATAGTTACAGCTTCATCTCCTGTTTATAATCTACAGAACGAAATTGTAGGAATAATAGGCCTTGACTCCATAATAGAAAGTTAAAACAGACTAATATAAAATATATAAATTTAAAGTTGATAAAAAGTCTTCTGTTTAATATCTGAATAGAGGACTTTTTGTTTTTTAAAAAGTTTTTAAAAATTATTAAAAAAGTTTTTAAATAGTATGGCATATTTATATAAATGTGCTATAATATATATTATAAATGCTAAGGGAGGTATTAAGATCCATGACATACAAATATATAAAATGGTTTGACGAAATCAGTAAAGAAGATATACCTATAGTAGGGGGAAAGGGAGCAAATTTAGGAGAACTGACACAAAAGGGAGTAAGCGTACCGCCCGGGTTTTGTATTACTGCAAAAGCATATAGTGATTTTATATCGAAGGAAGAATTGGGAGATAAAATTAGAAGAAAGATAGAAGGATTAGATATAGAGGATTCAGCGAAGCTACAGATGAGAAGTTTGGAAATAAGGGATATTATTAATAATTCTCCTATGCCAAATGAAATAAAAGAGGAAATAGAAAGAGCATATAAAGAATTTAGTATAAAAACGAGAATTGAAAATCCATTTGTTGCTGTCAGAAGTTCTGCAACGGCCGAAGATTTACCTGAAGCTTCTTTTGCAGGTCAACAGGATACATACCTGCATATCAGCCGTATAGATGAAGTATTAAGGTACACCAGAAAATGCTGGGCATCTCTTTGGACAGCAAGAGCAATTTATTATAGAGAGAAACAAAATTTTGATCATTTTCAGGTTTCATTAAGTGTAGTCATTCAGAAGATGATTAACAGCGAAAAATCTGGGGTAATGTTTACGGCTAATCCCATAACAAATGATGTTAATCAGTTAATGATAAATGCCAGTTGGGGTTTGGGGGAAGCTGTTGTGTCGGGAACTGTTAGTCCGGATGAATATATTCTTGATAAATGCAATAAAAAAGTAGTCGAGAAGCATATTTCCGAAAAGGTTGTAATGGTAGTTAAAAACGAGGAAGATATCGGAACGGTGGAAGTAAGGGTATCGGACTTTTTAGGATATGATTTTATCAATAAGCAGTGTCTGACAGAAGAAGAAATAGATGAATTGGCCGAATATGGCATAAAAATTGAAAATATCTATGAAAATTATGAAGATATCGAGTGGGGATTCGATAAGGATACAAAGAAATTATATATATTGCAGGCGAGACCTATTACTACATTAAAAAATAGAGTAAAGAAAGAGGTGAATTCTATGGGAGAAAAGAAAGAATTAAATGTACTTACTAAAGGATTATCGGCTTCGCCGGGAATTGCATGCGGAAATGTAAAGAATATTTCAAATATCAGCGAGATTTCAAGAATAGAAGATGGGGATGTTATTGTAACGGTGATGACTAATCCGGATATGGTCCCAGCCATGAGAAGAGCCCGTGCAGTAGTTACCGACGAGGGAGGAAGAACGTGCCATGCGGCAATTGTTTCAAGGGAATTGGGAATTCCATGTATAGTGGGAACTAAAACCGCTACCGAAACTCTTAAGGAAGGAATGAGTATAACGGTAGATGCAACAAGGGGAGTAGTATATGAAGGAAAGGTATTTAAGAAGGAAAAAGAAGACACAGGGAAATCAGATATATCTTCCCAAAATCCCGCGGCATTAGACAATTTAGTATATCAATTGTCTCCTATTACGGCAACTAAAATATATATGAATTTGGGAGAACCTTCAATTATAAATAGATATAAAGAATTACCTTTCGATGGGATTGGACTTATGAGAACCGAATTTATATTTACTAATATGATAGGAGCCCATCCTATGTATTTGGTTAAGACAAATCAAGGTAAAGTACTTATAGATAAGATGTCGGAAGGAATAACTACGGTTGCTCAAGCAATATATCCGAAGCCTATTGTTGTGAGACTTAGTGATTTCAGGACTAACGAGTTCAGGGGTTTAAAAGGCGGAGATGAAGTAGAACCCGTTGAAAATAACCCCATGATAGGATGGAGAGGCGTATCACGATATATATCTCCTGAATACGAGGAAGGTTTTAGACTTGAATGTAGGGCACTTAAGAAGGTAAGGGAGGAATACGGACTTACTAATGTTTGGGCGATGCTTCCATTTGTAAGGACTACTTGGGAACTGGTAAAGGTTAAGGAAATAATGGCATCGGAAGGACTGGTACAAGGAAATAATTTTAAATTGTGGATAATGGCAGAAGTTCCTTCCGTAGTATTTGAAGCAGAAGAGTTTGCTCAATTGGTTGATGGTTTCAGTATAGGAAGTAACGACCTTACTCAATTGATAATGGGAGCAGACAGGGATTCCGGGATATTAAATAATATGGGTTATTTTGATGAAAGAAATGAAGCAGTAAAGAAAGCAATATCCATATTAATTAAAGCTACACATAAATACGGAAAGACTATTTCCATATGCGGCCAAGGGCCGTCCCAATATCCTGAATTCGCAGAATTCTTAGTTCAAGAGGGAATTGACAGTATGAGCGTCAATCCTGATACGGTCAATTATACCAGAAGGTTGGTTGCCTCTGTTGAACAGAGAATTATACTTAAGCAAGCAAGAAAATTAAAATAGACAGATAGACCCTATTATAGGCTGATATTTTGGTAGAATATCAGCCTACTTTTTATTTTCTTCCACCCATTTTTTGGCTTCTATAACTCCTCTGAGACTTGGTATGGATACTTTAGATTCAGGTTTTAATTTTTCCGTATCGTCATAAGCATTCATACTTTGAGGTTCAATGGGCATATCGGGTTTTTTAACCTTTGTTTTTTTCTTTTTCATATTTTCACCTCTTCCATTACTTATTATTTACATATCAGAAAATAAAATTCCGGGATAAACTTATTTTTTAAAAGAATCATTTATGGTAGACTAATAGGTGAATTCGAATTATAAGGGGGATGAAGATATGGACTTCAAGGAATTAGATAGGGAAATTGAATTTATTGTAGAACTGGACAAGATGAAGAGCATATTCAGACAGACGAGTCTTATAAACGGTACAAGGAGAGAAAATGATGCGGAACACTCTTGGCATTTAGCATTGATGACTATGATATTATCGGAATATGCCGATAACAAGATTGATGAATTTAAGGTAATAAAGATGGTGGTGATCCATGATTTGGTCGAAATATACGCAGGAGATACATTTTGTTATGATGAGAAAGGAAATATGGATAAAAAAGAAAGAGAACTTAAAGCAGCGGAGAAAATATTCGGAATGATTCCGGGGAAGAAAGGAGAAGAATTGAGGTCCCTTTGGGAGGAATTTGAGGCAATGAAAACGGATGAAGCCTTATTTGCAGCTTCCATGGACAGACTTCAACCCTTTATAATGAATTATAATTCTTCGGGAGGAACATGGAAAAAATTTAATATTTCAAAAAAACAGATACTTAATAGAATTGCCCCGTTGAAAAGAAGTTCAAAAGTGCTTAATGATTATGCGGAGAGACTAATTGAAGATTCTTTCAAGAAAGGATATATAACTAAAGAATAAGAACTATATTTTATTTGTCAAATTCAAATTTGTATGATATTTCTGCTTGCGATTAAGAAAGTAAGGTATGTTGGTGTAATCTGAAAGCTAATAGTATTATACAGCAGTGATTATCAATAGAAATAAGTAATAACGCTTTGTTTTCAAAAGCTGCTATAAATAAGAAAAGGAGACATTAGTATGAAAACAATTAGACTGGTTCAGGAAACAGATGCCGCAGAAATTCTGGCAATATATGAGTTCTACATTAAAGAAACAGCTATTACTTTTGAATGTGAGACTCCTTCCTTAGATGAATTTAGAAATCGCATAAAGGAAATATCATCCGAATATCCTTATATAGTCTGCTTGTCGGATAAAAAAATTATTGGATACGCATATGCGCACAGACAAATGGAGCGGGCTGCGTATCAATGGAATGCAGAGTTGTCTGTGTACATTGATAAAAACTGTTTGCGCTGCGGAGTGGGCAAAGCACTTTACAATACCTTGATTGAGATATTGCAGATGCAAAATGTGCGCAACGTATATGGGGGCATTACATCTCCTAACGAAAATAGCAAAAAATTGCATGAACACCTCGGATTTAAAAAATTAGGTGTATACCACAACACAGGATATAAGTGCGGCGCATGGCATGATGTTGCATGGTTTGAAAAGACTATTGGAAATTACGATCTTGACCCTAAACCATTCTTATCAATTCGAGAAATTGACAAGAAAACAATTATGGAAATATTGAATCGTCATAATGAATTGCTTAATTCCATGTTAGCAGAATAACATGGGGCAATGTTGACAATCTCAGATAATTCAGTATAGCCTGCAAAAAAATGCGCCTTAGCGCATTTTTTTGTTATGGAACTATATATGCAATTGGTAATTGTGTATTTTTCAAAGTTCTAAAATGCAGGGATTACTCCGCCATTATATTTTTCTTCAATGAATTTTTTTACCTTTTCGCTTTGGAGAGCTTTTATTAATTTCTGGAATTTTTCTTGGTTTTCTTCTCCGCCTCTTACAGCAACTATATTAGCATAAGGGGAGCTTTTATCTTCAAGTATTAAAGCATTTTTCGTAGGAACAAGATTAGCTTCAAGGGCATAATTTCCGTTGATTACAGCACCATCTACATCTCCGAGTACTCTTGGCAATTGAGCGGCTTCCAATGCCTCAAATTTTAAGTTCTTTGGATTTTCTGCGATATCATTTTCTGTAGACAAAATATTATCCGGATCTTTTAATTTTATTATTCCGTTTTCCTGAAGAAGCAGAAGTGCTCTTCCTCCGTTTGTAGGATCATTTGGAATCGCAATGGTACTTCCGTTGGGAATTTCATCTATGGATTTGTATTTTTTGGAATATAATCCCATGGGTTCAATATGAACAGCACCTATAGATACGATATTTATATTTTGCTTTTCTTTAAATTCGTTCATATAAGGGAGATGTTGAAAGAAATTAGCATCGATTTCTTTGTCGGCTAAGGCCGTATTTGGCTTTACATAGTCGGTAAATTCAATTACTTCGAGTTTAATTCCCTCTTTTTCTAAATCATCTTTAATCAAATCTACAATTGCTTTGTGAGGTTCGGGAGAAACTCCGATTTTTATTACATTTTCTGCACTTTCTTTTTTCCCGCACCCGGTGAGCAAAGTAAAAATTAAAATGGCAATTAATATTAAACTGAATTTTTTCATTATAATTCCTCCTTATTTTTTATTTAATTTGTGAGCCAATTTATTGCCAAATAGCTGTATTCCCTGAACCAGAATAATAATTATTATTACGGAAACTACCATTATGTCGGTTTGAAATCCATAGAGCCCATATCTTATGGCCAGATTTCCCAAACCACCTCCTCCGATAGCTCCTGCCATAGCAGAATAGCCGATTAAATTGATAACAGTTAGGGTAATTCCTGACACTAAGGAAGGCATAGCTTCGGGAATCAATACTTTAAATATGATTTGTCTGACTGTAGCTCCCATGGCTAAACTTGCTTCCACGACTCCTTTATCTACCTTTTTTAATGCCTCTTCTATTACTCTTGCAACGAATGGAGCGGCAGAAATGGAAAGAGGGACAATTGTAGCAGTCGTTCCGATGGTCGTTCCCACAATAATTCTGGATACGGGAAAAACGAGGATCATGAGTATGATAAAAGGAAAGGATCTTAGAATATTGATTATTCCTTCCAGAATCTGATTTAACATAAGCTTCTCCCATATTCCGCCTCTTTCGGTAATTGTTAATAATACACCTAAAGGGAATCCTAAAAGGAGAGAAAATATAGTAGAGAAAAATACCATATATATAGTTTCTAAAGTTGCTTCATATACCAGTTGCCCCATTTAAATCACCTCGAAATTGATACCTTGATTATTAAGCCAAGATAGGGACTTTTCTATTTCTTCATTTTCTCCGTCTACTTGAACAATCAAATATCCAACGCTCGTTTTATTTAGATCGTAAATATTTCCGGAAAGTATGTTTACAGAAATATTAAATTTTTTTATCATATCGGATACAACCGGTTTTCTTGCGTTTTCTTTACTAAAGCTTAGTCTTATTAATTTTCCGTGATCAATTTTAGGCAGTGGAACGAATTCATCGGTGTTTATATTCAGGCTGTTTATAAAAGAACGACTAATTTTTGTCTTAGGATGTCTGAATAATTCTTCGACAGTATTTGATTCTATTATTTTACCGTTTTCTATGATAGCGACTCTGTCACAAATATCCTTAACCACTTCCATTTGATGAGTAATCATGATTATGGTGACATTGAATTCATCTCTTATTTTTTTTAGCAATGCCAAAATCGATTTGGTGGTTATCGGATCCAATGCGGAAGTACCTTCATCACTGAGGAGTACTTTAGGGTTATTTGCTAATGCTCTTCCTACTGCTACTCTTTGTTTTTGACCCCCGCTTAACTGGGCTGGATAGGAATTTATTTTATCTTCTAATTCAACATATTTCACGAGTTCTTTTGTTCTTTTATCTATGTCTTTTTTATCCATTTTTTCCAATCGCAATGGAAAGGCTATATTATCGTATACATTTTTTGAGGAAAGAAGGTTAAAGCTCTGAAATATCATTCCTATTCCCTTTCTTTCTTCTCTCAGTTCATTTTTATTCAAATTTGTGATATTCACATTATCAATTATTATTTTTCCGCTGTCAGGTTCTTCAAGACGATTTATACATCTGATAAGAGTTGATTTACCTGCACCGCTCAACCCTATTATTCCAAATATCTCACCTTTTTCTATGTTTAAATTTATATTTTTTAAAGCAATAATTTTTTTATTATCTTGTATATAAGTTTTTGATAAGTTTTCAATGGTAATCAACAAATTCACCCCTTTAAAGAATTACTCTGTGAAGTAATAAAGACAATAAAATACCTCTCTCAATGATTTAAGGTTTTTTAAATAAAAAAACCTCTTTTCGGAAGAAAGAGGACTATATCCCCTCTCATCTCTCGGCAAGTATTACCGTAGGAATTGGCACCTTGTATTTACACAGGTTGCCGGGTTTCATCGGGCCAGTCCCTCCACCTCTCTAGATAAGAGTTTAAACTTACTATTAATTTGTATAATAAATATTCTAATAGTAATTTAAGTTTTTGTCAATATTTTTTAAAAATTAAAAACTATGTTTCCATTAAAAATTTTTTTATAATATTTTATTATAGTTAAAGTATTTTTCTATGAATAAAAAACTATTCTAAAATCTTAAATGAATAATAGACAAACTAAAGACACAAAATATTTAAGGAACAAAATATTTTGTGGAAAGGAGAAATTTTATGGCGCTTAAAAATACTGTTAATTTAGGAAATATTAATCAAAGTGAACTTCAAAGCATAAGGGAAATTGCAAGTTGTCATCAAACGATGGCTGCCAAATTTGATCTATACTCTAATCAATGTCACGATGCTCAGCTTAAACAGATGTTTAAGCAGTCCGGGCAAGATGCTCAAACTACCGCATCTAATTTAACAAATTCACTATAAAAATTAAGGAGGGATAATATGCAAGAAAAAGATATGGTAAGTGATGTTTTGACAGGAACGAAAGCCAGTATAGAATCTTATACCAAAGCTATAACGGAATGTTCCAATCAGCAATTGAGGAGCACATTGCAGCAACTTAGAAATGAAGCGGAACAATTTCAATATCAGTTATTCCAAATAGCAGAAAAAAAAGGATACTATAATCCGGCTCCTCCTGCTGATCAAAAATCTATTCAGACTGTTAAAACCGGCCTTTCATCTGGAATGTCCGGGACTTCAGGAATGAATATGCATTAAATCCAAATAGGAGAATATACTTTTTTGAAATCCCTTGAAATGAGATAATATTTCATTTCAAGGGATTTTTAGAATGGAAACAATTGATTAGATATTTCTAATGTATTGAATATAAAATACACTTGAGTTAAAATATATTAGGATGTCTTCAACATTTGAAGCATGAGACTTAAATAAATTTGCAGGAGGGTCAAGGCAATGGATTTATTGTTAACTATTTTTGACATGGACGGATTGATGTTTGATACAGAAAGAATATCATACGAAGCTTGGAAGGTAGCAGCTGAAAAGTATAAATTTGAGATAAGTTCAGAAACATATGAAGGGCTTATATGTAAAACAGAAGAAGATCTATTAAAAGAACTGAGATACATATATGGGGAAGCTGCTCCTATAAATGAATGGAGAAATTATATGAAGAAGGTAAGAGGAGAGATTATAGATAAGAATAAGACCGTCCGTAAAAAGAAAGGGCTGGATTCTCTGATAAATTTTTTAAGGAATAAAGATATTAAAATTGCTGTGGCATCTTCAAGTTATCGGAAAACTGTAGAAAAATATTTAAAACTTGAAAATTTGACGGACCATATAGATATAATTGTTTCCGGAGACGAGGTTTTAAACGGTAAACCGAATCCCGAAATATTACTAAAGGCTTGTAGCAAAGCCAATGTGGATACTTCAAAAGCGTTAGTTTTGGAAGATTCTTTACCGGGGATAAAAGCTGCAAAAAATGCAGGGATTAATGTTTTTCTTGTTCCCGATATGGTAAGAAACAAAGAAATTGAATCTTCAGCAGACAAGGTATTTAATAGTTTGGAAGAAGTTCGAATATATTTATCTTCTGTATTATAAAAATTAGAAAAATGGATATATAAAACAAAAAATATTTTTCTTGAAAGATTAATTATTCTATGTTAGAATATATGTAATTGCACGAGTGACGGAATTGGCATACGTATACGATTCAGGTTCGTAGTTTTGAGGGTTCGAGTCCCTCCTTGTGCACCATAAAAATACCTTTAAATTGATCCTGAGAGATCAAAAAGGAAAGTATAGGCAAGCTAAGCTGTGCCTTCCTTTTGAGGAAGGTTTTTTTATGTCCTTTTCATTTAAAATAGTCCAGTGAGGCTAAAAAGGAGGGAATATAAAATGCTTAAAGGAAGACATTTGATTGATCCATTGGATTTTTCGGTAGAAGAATTGGATGAAATTTTTTCTTTTGCCGAAGAAATAATTGCTGAGCCGAAAAGATACAGCAGTTTATGTAATGGAAAAATATTGGCTACATTATTTTATGAGCCCAGTACAAGAACAAGATTTAGTTTTGAAGCGGCTATGCTTCGACTTGGAGGAAATGTTATAGGCTTTTCCGAACCTAATTCAAGTTCCGTTTCCAAAGGGGAAAGTATCCCAGATACTATCAGAACAGTAGGTTCTTATGCGGATATTATAGCCATGAGACATCCGAAAGAAGGAGCACAAAAATATGTTTCCCATTACTCGCCTGTTCCTATCATTAATGCAGGTGATGGAGGGCATCAACATCCTACCCAAACTTTAACAGATCTTTTAACAATCCGAAAAGAAAAAGGTTCATTCGATAATTTAATTATTGGAATATGCGGTGATTTAAAATTTGGCAGAACAACTCATTCTCTTATAAAAGCCATGTCAAGATATAAAAATGTATCTTTTGTTCTCATTTCTCCTCAAGAATTAAAAATTCCCGATTATATTAAAACTGAAATATTGGATAGTAAATGTATAAAATATTTAGAGGTTGAAAAATTAGAAGATGTTATAGGAGATTTGGACATATTGTATATGACCAGAGTACAAAGAGAAAGATTTTTTAATGAAGCTGATTATATAAGACTTAAAGATAGTTATATATTAGATAAGAAAAAGTTGGACCTGTCGAAAAAGGATCTGAAAGTACTTCATCCTTTACCGAGAGTCAATGAGATAAGTATTGAAGTAGATGATGATCCTAAAGCGTGCTATTTCAGACAGGTGAAAAATGGGATGTTTGTTCGTATGGCTCTTATGGCCAAATTATTGGGGGTGGTATAATAATGCTTTATATTGATAGTATCACTAAAGGTATAGTTATTGATCATATAAAGGTAGGATGTGGATTTAAAATATTCAATTATCTCGGTTTGGATAAAATCCATTCCACAGTAGCCCTTATAATGAATGCTCCAAGTAAGAAATATGGTAGGAAAGATATAATTAAAATTGAAAATGATATAGATATAGATTTAAACTTATTGGGTTTTATTGATCCCAATATTACCATAAATATTATAGAAAATGAGAAAATAAAAGAAAAGACCAGGCTCTCTCTTCCTTCCAAGATAGAAAATGTGATTAAGTGTAAAAATCCAAGGTGTGTTACTTCAACGGAAAGAGATATTAAACATGTCTTTGTCCTGGTGGATAAAGAAAAGGGAATATATAAATGTCAATACTGCGATCAGATATATACAGGAGACATTTAAATGGATATTTTAGTCAAAAACGGAAGAGTGGTAGACGGCTTTAAAGAATTTACAGGAGATGTGTATATTAAAGGTGGGAAAATAGAGGATTTCGGCACGAACTTAAATTATAATTGTAAAAAAATTGATGCCGGTGATTTATGTGTGATGCCTTCTTTTGTGGATATGCATGATCATTTCAGGGATCCCGGATTTACTTTCAAAGAAGATATTTATACCGGAAGTAAAGCAGCCCTAAGAGGAGGATATACCTTTGTAAATTTAATGGGAAATACCAACCCTGTGTGCAGTAATATGGAAATAGTTGATTATGTATTGAATAAATCAAAGAAGTTTGACTTAGTTGACGTTCATCAGGTGGTTTCCATTACAAAAAATTTTGACGGCGAAACTTTAGAACATCTTGATACCTTGGACAAAAGAGTCAAATTTATTTCCGATGATGGGAAAGGAGTAGTAAGAAATGACATTATGTATAAGGCTTTTCTAAAGGCAAAGGAAAAAGGACTTGTAATAATATCCCATGCAGAAGATGAGAATTTAACTCCTATGGATAACAGACTTTCAGAAAACCTTATGACCATAAGGGATATTTCTCTTGCAAAATTTTCAGGAGGAAGGCTTCATCTTGCCCATGTGAGTACTAAAGAAGCGTTGGAAGAGATAATAAAAGCCAAAAAGGAAGGTGTCGGAGTTACCTGTGAGGTGACTCCTCACCACTTGGCTCTTTATGACAATGATTATAAAGTTAATCCTCCTATCAGGGAAAAAGAGGATGCAGATAACCTTATATGTGGACTAAAGAACGGCGGGATAGATGCAATAGCTACAGATCATGCTCCTCATAGTAAGGAAGATAAGATAAATGGGGCCTGCGGAATTTCCGGATTGGAATCCGCCTTTTCCGTATGCTATACTGTCTTGGTTAAAAGAGGTTATATAAAATTAAGTCAATTATCTCGGTTGATGTCTTTCAGACCCGGAGAATTGATGGGAATTAGAAAAGGAAAGATAGAAGTTGGATATGACGGGGATTTAGTGCTGGTTGATTTAAACAAAAAAAGGAGGATTGACGGAAGTAAATTCTTGTCCAAAGGAAAGAATACTCCTTTTGATGGAATGGAGTTTTACGGAGATGTAATAGGAACTGTTAAAAATGGAGAAATAAAATATGATGGGGGTTTGACCATTGATTATTGACAGACTTTATGAGGAAGTTAATAAGAAAGGAAGCATATGCCTTGGCCTTGATACGGATATTTCTTATATACCTGATAAATTAAAGAAAAAATATGATTCTGTTTCCGAATTGTTATTTCAATTTAACAGAACAGTAATAGACGAAACTTTGGATCTGGTCCCAATATATAAAGTGCAGATAGCTTTTTATGAGGCCTACGGGATAGAAGGAATGAAGGCTTATAGGGATACCTTAAGATATATAAGAAATAATAAATCCATGGTAATCGGAGATGTAAAAAGAGGAGATATATCTTCTACGGGGAAGATGTATGCTAAAGCTCATTTCAGCGGAGATTTTGAATGCGATTTTATCACTGTCAATCCTTATATGGGAATGGATAGCATAGAACCTTACTTGGAATATGTACAAGAGGCAAACAAGGGATTATTCGTTCTCTTAAGAACTTCGAATAAAGGAGCCGAAGATATTCAATATCTCAATGTGAAAGGATATAAGGTATATAACTGGGTGGGAGACAAAATAAAAGAAATTGCCGGAAATTATATGGGAAGATGCGGATATAGTTCAGTGGGAGTTGTAGTAGGTGCAACTCATACAGATGAAGGAGCAAATTTAAGAAAGAGATATGAAAATATGTTCTTCCTTATTCCCGGATACGGAGCCCAGGGAGGAAAGGGAAGAGAAGCAGCCTTGTATCTGAAAAACGGAAATGGCGGGATAGTGAATTCTTCAAGAGGAATAATTGCCGATTACAAGAATTATGAAGATGGGGAAGAAAGATTCGAATATTATGTCAGACAGGCGGTCCTTTTAATGAAGGAGGATATCCGAAATGGCTAAGGAATATGTAATAGGGAAAATAGAGGAGAACATAAGAATAGAGGATGGAGTATATGAACTTTCCGTTGGAGGTAATTTCTCGGGAAATCCCGGACAGTTTTATATGTTGAGAGGATGGAGGGAAGGACCGTTTTTAAATAGACCTATAAGCATATCCAATATTTATAAAGATAAAATAATATTTTTATATGAATTAAAGGGAAAGGGAACTAAAATATTTTCACAACTGAAAGAAAACGACGAAATAAAATTAATAGGGCCTCTTGGCAGAGGCTTTTCTTTTGAAAAAGATGAAAAAGCTGCTCTTGTCTCCGGAGGAATAGGAGTAGCGCCTTTCGTATATCTTTCAAGAAAAATAATGGGAGATATAGATTTATATGCCGGTTTTAGAAAAAACCCTTACATTATAAAGGATTTAAAAGAGAATATAAATCAAATTTATATTTCTACGGAGGATGGAAGCGTCGGATATAAGGGGCTTGTAACTGGGGTATTTAATCCCGAAAGATATACAAAAGTATATACTTGCGGTCCAATTCCCATGATGAAAGCTGTGGTGGAAATATGCATTGAAAAAAATATTCCGGTAGAAGTGTCCATGGAATCAAGAATGGCCTGCGGTATAGGAGCGTGCTTAGGATGTACCATTGAAACTATCTCAGGAATGAAAATGGTATGCAAGGAAGGCCCTGTTTTTAACGGAAGGGAGGTAGTTTTTGATGCTTAAGACAAAATTATGGGGCATAGAATTTAAGAACCCGGTAATTGCAGCATCAGGAACATTCGGATTCGGAAAGGAATATGAAGATTTTTTTTCTCCGTCGGAATTAGGAGGGATATGTACCAAGGGATTAACATTGAACAGGAGAGAAGGAAATAAAGGCATAAGAATATATGAAACTACCGGAGGACTTTTAAACAGTATCGGAATGCAAAATCCGGGTGTCCATGATTTTATAAAAGAGGATCTTCCGCTAATGGAGAAGTATGGAACGGTGCTGATTGCCAATATTGGCGGAAGTACCATTGACGAATATATAAAATCAGTTCAGATAATAAGTGGTACTTCCATTCCCATAATAGAATTGAATATTTCCTGTCCCAATGTAAAGGAAGGAGGAATGGCTTTTGGACTGAAAGCCGAAATAGCTTATAAAGTAGTTAAGGAAGTAAGGAATGCTACAAATAAGCCATTGATAGTTAAATTATCACCTAACGGAGAAAATATTGTTGATATTGCAGAAAACTGTGTAAAGGCTGGAGCAGACGGTTTGTCCTTGGTAAATACGTTTTCAGGGATGGCGGTAGATATTTATAAGAGAAAACCGGTATTTGATAATATTATAGCAGGTCTTTCAGGACCGTGTATTAAGCCTATATCGTTGAGAATGGTTTATGAAGTTTCTAAAGCAGTAGACGTGCCCATAATAGGAATAGGAGGAATAATGGATTATAAGGACGGCTTAGAATATATAATGGCAGGAGCCTCTCTTATTCAAGTGGGAAGCGGGAATTTTATAAAGCCGAATATTTCTGTTGATATTATTCAGAGGATGGAGATGTTTATGAATGAAAACGGAATAAAAAGTATAGACGAAATAGTAGGAATAATATAAGGAGGATATTATGATAATAGATTTGTTGAAAGAAACAGGTGCTTTACTGGAAGGGCATTTTCTATTGTCTTCAGGAAAACACAGCGGGAAATATATTCAGTGCGCTAAATTACTCATGTATCCGGATAAAGCAGAAATAGCGATAAAAGATATTGTAGAAAAGCTTAAAGAATTAGATTTTGATATGGTTGTAGGACCTGCCATGGGAGGAATAATAGTAAGCTATGAGTTGGGAAGGCAGACGGGTAAACCTGCCATATTTGTAGAAAGAGAAGACGGAAAGATGACATTAAGAAGAGGGTTCTCCATAGAGAAGGGCCAGAAAATACTTATAGCAGAAGATGTGGTGACTACCGGAAAATCATCCTATGAGGCTGCGGAAGTTGTGGAAAGCATGGGAGGAGAAGTAGTCGCAATAGCCTGCTTAGTAGATAGATCCAATGGGAATATAAAATATCCACTATATAGTGGAACAAAAATAAATGTCCAAATTTTTGATCAGGAAGAATGTCCCCTATGTAAAAAAGGGATTCCTTTTGTTAAACCTGGGAGCAGAAAGATAGTAAAATAAAATATCAATGAGCCAAAAAGCTGTTGCAAATTTATTTTGCAACAGCTTTTTGGCTTTTTTCTTAGAATGTAATTATTTGTAGAGAATTTAAAAATACTAAAAGTACTAATATAGGAGTTATATATCTGATAACAAATTGATATAGTTTAAATGAAACGGCTATATTTAAAGTTCCGTTATTAGAAAGTGTTTGATATAAAGTATTTTTATTAACTACATATCCCACGAATAATGCTATTAAAAACCCTCCTAAAGGCATTAATATATTTGACGTAAGAAAATCATAAAAATCAAAAAGATTCCTTGAACCTATCATTGCGTTTCCGAAAAGACTGCCGGGGTGTACCGTTAATATACCCACTATTAATACTATAGAAGAAATAATTATAACTGATTTCGTTCTATTAATTTTTAATTCTTCTGACAGAAAGGCAACAGGTACTTCCAAAAGAGAGATTAATGCGGTAGTAGCTGCAATGGCGGTAAGAAAGAAAAAAGCAATTAATAACAGATTTCCAAAGGGAAGTTTCATGAATATCAATGGAACTGTAGTAAATAAAAGGCCCATTCCGGACCCTTCCGGTTTCATGCCGAAAGAAAATACTACAGGAAATATTGCAATTCCGGCTAATAAAGATACCATTATATCTGAAAGTGCCACTTTAATTGGCGTTCTCATTAAATTGTTATCATTTGTAAAATAGCTGGCATAAGTAATCATAGTGCCCATGCCCAATGAGAGTTTAAAGAATGCAAGACCCATAGCGGTCATTATACTACTGCCGTTTAATTTTGAAAAATCAGGATTAAATAAGAAATTGAGCCCTTCTTTAGATCCCTGAAGAGTTAAGGCACGGATATCACAAATGATCACAAGTATAAACAGGATTGGAAGTAAAGTTTTGGTCACCTTTTCTATCCCTTTTTTTACTCCCGCTATAATAATTAAAGAAACTACAACTAATACAATTAATTGCCAAATCATAGGATTGATTGCACTGTTTCCGGCTCCAGTGGTATTTAAAAAAATAGATTGAGTTGTATTAGCCGCTTTTGTACTCTCTAAAGAAGATAATATATTGAAATCTCCCTTGATTCCCCTGAAAACATAGGAATATACCCACCCTGCTACATCTGTATAAAAAAACATAATAAATAATGATGACAGTATTCCCATATATCCGATACATTTCCAAAAAGGATTTGCCTTGAGTTCTGTGAAAGCTCCTATAGCATTTTTTCTTGTATGTCTTCCTATGAAAAATTCAGAAATCATAACGGGAATTCCCAATAAAAAAACACATATCAAATAAACAAATAAAAAAGCCCCTCCTCCGTTATTTCCGACAAGATAAGGGAATTTCCACATGTTTCCTAAACCTAAAGCTGATCCTAATGTTGCGAAAAATACTGCTATTCCTGACGAAAAATTTTCTCTTTTTGGTTTTTCCACAATATCATTCCTTCCATTTTTTAATTCCGCTGTTATGCTATAAAGAGATAAATTATTAATACTTTATCACAAAATTATTAATAATTCAACGGAAAATTTTATATTTATTAGCTGAATTACTAATACTATTACTGTGTGTGAATATTAAGAATTAGAAGGTGGTTTTGTGATAAGTAAAAAAATTGATGAAAACAAAAAAATATTGGAAGAAGAATTTAACGGAAGCAGTGATTTTTCCATTTATGAATTTAAAAGTAAAAGTGGAAAAGAATTTCTTGTGTCATACATAAATAATTTAGTTGATCCCAGTAGTATAAGCCAATACATCATAAATAATCTTTTAAATTATGAGAATAAATTTGATATTACAGGTGTTGTAGCTGCTTCACGTATAACAGAAATAAGCGATATGAATCAAATTATAGATAAAATATTAAATGGAAATATTGCAATATTTATTGAAGAAAGTACAATTGCTTATACGGTAGAGTTAAAGCAATACGAGCATAGGGCTATAGATGAGCCCAATGCTGAAACCGTAATCAGAGGACCTAAAGAAGGCTTTGTGGAGGATTTAAATATTAATAAATCTATGATTAGAAGAAAAATAAAAAATAAAAATTTAGTATTTGAAGATTTCACATTGGGTGAACAGACAAAGACAAGAATATCCGTTGTTTATATAAAAGGTATTGTAAATATAGGAGTACTTGAAGAAGTAAAAAGAAGGCTGTTTAAAATTAATACTGATAGTATATTGGAATCAGGCATGATAGAAGAATATATAATCGATAATCCTAAAACAATTTATAGTACAATAAGTAATACTCAGAAACCTGATGTTTTGGCAGGAAAGATATTGGAAGGAAGGGTAGCCGTCCTGTGTGACGGAACACCTCATGCTCTTACTATACCTAAGTTGTTTATTGAAAGTATCCAGACATCTGAAGATTATTATCAGAGGCCTTATATAGCGTCTCTTTTAAGAATGGTGCGTTTTTTTTCTCTGTTAGTAAGCATATTGCTTCCGGGAATATATATAGCTTTGCAAACTTTTCATCAGGAGATGATTCCCACCGTATTTTTAATAACTATGTCGGAAAACAGGGAAGGAGTTCCCCTTCCTGCAGTAATAGAGGCTACGATGATGATTTTGATGTTGGAGTTTTTAAAAGAGTCGGGAACAAGACTTCCAAGAGCCGTAGGAAGTGCCGTAAGTATAGTAGGAGCATTGGTATTGGGGCAGGCATCTGTTCAGGCCGGAATAGTAAGTGCTCCAATGGTTATAATAGTTGCAGTAGCGGCCATTGCAGAATTCACTATACCTTCTCAGCGGGAAATAATTATATATTACAGATTATTTATACTTTTTTTGGGAGGATTTATAGGATTATATGGAATTACATGTGGCTTGATAATTTTAGTAGTTCAGGCAGTAACCCAAAAGTCTTTTGGAGTAGATTATGGTTATCCTTTGACCCCTACAAATAAATCCGGTCTTAAAGATTTTTTGGTGAGATTTCCTATGAAATTTTTTAAAGTCAGACCTGAAGCTATTTCTAAACAAAATGTTACGAGAGACAAGTCCAGAGGGAAGAAGTGATCTTATGAAAAGGAGAATACTTCTTGTAATTTTTATATTACCGGTGATAATATTTACCGGTTGCTGGGATCAGAGAGAATTGAATAAAATAGGCATAGTTACAGCTATGGGGATAGATAAGGAAGGAGACGAATTTATTGTAACCGTAGAAGTAATAAAGCCGGAACCCGTAAGGGCAGGGTCAAGTGTTTCAGAGAGTAATGATAGAGTCACTTATACTCAAGGAAGAGGGAAGAGTGTCTTTGATGCTGTCAGGAATATAACACTGAAATTTGATAGAAAAGCTTTTCTTTCTCACAACAGTATTATTATATTTGGAGAAGATTTTGCTAAAGATGGTATAATAAAATATTTAGATCTTATAAATAGGGACCAGGAAACAAGAGAAACTTCATATTTACTGGTTGCCGAGAAGGCTAAATCTTATGAGGTTATGGGAATCAATGCCGGAATAGAAGAAATACCGGGGAGATATATTCAACAGTTAGTTGAAAATGAAGTATATAATGTATCTTCTCTTAAAATGGATTTAGTGGGATACTTAAGGGATTATTATAATGTTGGAAAGCAACCTATTATTGGGAAAATCAGTATATTAAAGAAAGAAAATTTAAATGATAATGGGTCGAAATACGAACTTTCTGTAGAAGGAGCATCTATATTTAATGGAGGGCGCCTTTCCGGATATTTGAATGCAGATGAAACGGAATGTGTTAATTTTATAAAAGGGAATATAGGAAATTCAATAATAACTTTTAATAATCCCGAAAAGGTACCTTCAGATGGCTTAAGTACATCTACTCCCAGGGTTGGAGGAATGCCTAAATCCGTAGGGAAAGATATTAAACAACAGTCGGTATTTGAGATTGAAGAATCAAAAGTAAAGAGAGACGTGGAAATAGTAGATGGGAAGATATTAATGAAAGTAAATATCAAAATAAGAGGGAATCTTGCAGAAGAAAGTGGAGACATTGACATTTCCAAAAGAGAAGTAATTGAAGCCGTTGAAGAAGCTTGTTCCAAACAACTTCAGGAAGATCTAAAGAAAAATTTTGAAACAATACAGAGAAAATATAAATTAGATGTATTTGGGTTTGGCCAACTGTTTCATATAAGGTATCCTGACGAATGGAAGAATGTGAAAGACAACTGGGCTCAAGTATTTTCGGAATCAGACTGTAAAATTGAAGTAGAAACGCATATACATACAACAAACCTTACTAATACCCCTACGGGAAAGGAGAAAGGAAAATAGAATGAAAGAGGAACAGTTAATTTCAAGTTATCAGGCTATTTTACTGATTACTGTATTTAGAATAGTAATTGCTTTTTCATACCTTCCCGCAGTCAATACTCCTCCGGGCAACCAGGACATATGGATAAGTATAATTCTTTCTATACCATGGACAATTGCAATAAGTTTTCCGATTTTATATTTAAGCAATAAATTCAGCAATTTAACTTTGATTGAATATACTGAAAAGATATTGGGAAAGGCTATAGGAAAAATAGTGGGAATAGCTTATGCTGTATTTTTATTGTTTTATGTTATAACGTTTGTTGCAATACTTTCCGAGGTATTGACTTCCACAATATTTCCTCAAACACCTAGTTGGATACTTATACTCATTCTTCTTATTACTTCTTCCTATATATCATTTAAGGGATTAGAGGGGTTAGGAAGAGGAGCAGAAATTTTTGTACCTATTATTTTTTTAGTAATTCTGACTTTTCTTATATTTGGATTTAACCTTTTCGACTTCAATGAACTTCTTCCTATACTTAAGGATTCCACTTTCAGCCAAATAAATATTGGAGCAAGAGATATTGCATTTAAATTTACAGATATAATAATATTGGCAATGTTTGTTCCAAATCTTGAGAATAGGAAAGAATTAAATAAAATATTTATCAGATCCTTGCTTATTTCCATGCTTGTACTGATTATAGTGGTTTTGTGTACCCAGTTGTCTTTAGGTATTGAGCAGACAAAACATGCGGATTTTCCGTTTTTTACCTTCTCACGGCTTATTAATTTATTTGATTTTATTCAGAGAATAGAATCCATATATGTTATGGCCTGGACAGTTGCAAACGTATGGAAGGTTTCAGGATATCTCTATTCTTTGACTATTAATTTAAAACAAACTTTAAATTCTAAAAGTAATGAAGTATATATAATTCCTATGTCAATATTAATATTTATATTATCCACAATATTAAAGAATAATTATTCTGTGGTAGGAGTCAGTCAACCTCTTCAGTTTTTATTATATTTTTCATCAATAGCATTTATGTTTGCAATACCTTGCATTACTTTGATTGTATATTTCTTTAGAAGAAAAAAATTAAGAGAATAAAATTTTTATTGTTGCATAAAAAACGATGATTTCGGAGATTTTTATAGATGAGATGTTTTAAAAAATTAAAGAATAAAATTTTGGAGGTATTTACACATGGTTAACGGTACAGTAAAATGGTTTAATTCAGAGAAAGGATTTGGCTTTATTACAGGTGATGATGGAAATGATGTCTTTGTTCATTTTTCTCAAATAAACAAAGACGGATTTAAAACATTGGAAGAAGGAGAAAGAGTTTCATTTGAAGTTAGTAAAGGAGAAAAAGGTCCTCAAGCCTCAAATGTAACTTCTATCAGATAACTATAAAACCAAATATAAAAGAGGTCCGAAGATTTAATCTTCAGACCCTTTTAAATTTATTCGAATCTAAGATATACTGCTGAAATTTTCATTTTTAGATTGGCAGACAAGTTTGTATTTTTCTTTTTTTGTCATTTTTTTTATTTCATATTCTCTTCTTTGAGCAGATATTTTATCTTCAAATTTTTCAAAATAAACAAGCTCTACCGGAAGTCTGCCCCTTGTATATTTTGCGCCTTTGCCTTTTTTATGAGTTTCTAATCTTTTTTTTAAACAGTTGGTCCAACCTGTATAAAAAGTATTATCGCAGCATTTAAGAATGTATACATAACACATAATATCACCAAAATAATTATATCATTTTTTAAAATAATTGTTTTATATTTTTAAATATTTGTGTATAATAAATATAACAAGTAAATATAAAAGCTGAGATCAAGAATAGTAAATATGAAAAAGGTCTTTAGAGAGTCGGGGATAGTGAAAACTTGACGATACTTTCATATTGAATGGGCTTGAGAGTTAAAATCCGAAAATCGAGTAGGATTTTACGGTTTATCGCCGTTAAAGATTTAAGTGGGTTTTTAACCAAATTGAGTGGTACCGCGAAGTTGCCTTTCGTCTCTTTATATGAAGAGATGAAGGGCTTTTTTAATTATTACCATTGGAGGTTATATAATGGATGAGAAAAAAATTGTTTTCAGTGGCGTTCAGCCTTCGGGAAAATTAACAATTGCAAATTATTTAGGTGCTATTAAGAATTGGATTCCTCTTCAGGAAGAATATAATAGTATTTTTTGCATAGTTGATCTTCACGCTATTACTGTTCCCCAGGAACCTCAAAATTTAAGAAAGAATACATTGGATGTATTAGCCTTATATTTGGCATGTGGGTTAGATCCGAAAAAAAGTATCATATTTATTCAATCCCATGTAAGTGCCCATTGTGAATTGACATGGATTTTAGATTCCATATCCTATATGGGACAGCTAAATAGAATGACTCAATTCAAGGAGAAATCCCAAAAGCCGGGAGCCGACGTAAATGCAGCCTTATTTAATTATCCTGTTCTCATGGCAGCCGATATACTTCTTTATCAGACGGATTTAGTTCCGGTGGGAGAGGATCAAAAACAACATTTAGAATTGGCAAGGGATTTAGCTATAAGATTTAATAATCGATACAGTGATACTTTTAAGATACCGGAAGTTTTTATCCCGAAGATAGGCTCGAGAATTATGAGTCTGCAGAATCCGGAGGTTAAAATGTCCAAATCTGACAAAGATGAAAATGCATACATTGAATTATTAGATGATCCGAATTCGGTGAGAAGAAAAATAAAAAGGGCGGTTACGGATTCTTATGGGGAAGTAGTATATAGAGATGAACAACTTGGGATTAAGAATTTGATTGATATTTATTCCGTATTTTCGGGAGAAAGTATAAAAGACATTGAGAACCGATATATTGGAAAAGGATACGGGAAATTTAAGGATGATTTGGCTGAAGCAATAGTAGAAGTTTTAAGACCAATTCAGGAAAGGTATGAAGAATACCGGAAGAATAAGGATTTTCTCGAAGGCATATATTCAGAAGGAGCCGAAAAAGCAGAAAGATTAGCAAACAGGACATTGAAAAAGGTTTATAAAAAGGTTGGTTTTATACCAAGGGTGAATAAATAAAAAATTAGAGAGATAATTTTATCTCTCCAATTTTTTATTTATTATTTCTTGCTTCTTTTACTTTTTTAACAAATTCTTTAGCAGTTCTGGTTATGTCTTCCTTTGAACCTTTAGTAAGATTTCCGCCTACTCCTACTGCTATGCAACCATTTTTGATCCATTCTCCTACATTATCTAAATTAACTCCGCCTGTCGGCATCAATAATGCTTGAGGAAGGGGTCCCTTAATTGCCGATATGAAAGAAGGTCCTACTGCACTGCCGGGGAAGACTTTTATTATATCGGCTCCCGATTCCATTGCCTTTATCATTTCAACAACGGTCATGCAGCCTGCTATATAAGGTATCTGATATCTGTTGCAGAGTTTAGCTGTTCCTTCATCAAAGGCTGGGCTGACTATATATTTTGCCCCGACCAATATGGCTATTCTTGCAGTTTCACCATCTAAAACTGTACCGGCTCCCACTAACAATTTATCTCCGAATTCTTCCGTTAATGATTCGATAACCTTATATGCCCCCGGAACTGTAAATGTAATTTCTATTGAATTTATTCCGCCATCCATACATGCTAAAGCAATTTTTTTGGCTTCTTCGCTATTTTTGGCCCTTACAACAGCTGTAATGCCTACTTCTTCAATTTTACTTAAAATTTCATACTTTTTCATATTGTACCCTCCTTATTATTTCAATATTTAAAAATAAATTTTTATATAACTCCTATTCTTATAACGAATAGGAAAGTTCTTACTTATAAATATTGATAAAAAACTTTTCGTAAATGAATTCAAGAAAAGCTACCTTAATAATGCTTCGATAGAAGCTTTTCTTATATCTTTGTATAAGAAATCGCATTCCTCATCTTTTGAAGAGCAATATTGGAAAGTTCTTTTCTTTTTAATATTAAATTAATATATAAAACGTTTATTATAGTAAGATGGGCAACCATGGAAGCAAAAGCTTCAAATTGATATTCCGTTTCATGGGAAACGACATTAAGAGGAACATCTACTTTCTTACTAATAGGTGATTTTGAAAATGAAGTTATTCCGATGGTTTTTGTACCGTTTTTCTTAGCCACATCTAACGCATTCATTATGTTTATATTAGAGCCGGAATGGGAAATTGCTATAACCGCATCATTTTCCGTAAGCTGAGCAGCAGACATAAGCTGCATATGATAATCGGTATAAGATGAAACGTTCATTCCGATTCGTAAAAGCTTATGATGAGCATCCATCGCTGCAACACCTGAGCCTCCATTACCATAGCATACAATCTGATTTGCATTTAAGAGAATATTTACTGCCTGTTCTATGAGTTTCGGGTCAATAGACTGTAATGAATCATTTAGGACCGATATAGTGGCTTCAAATACTTTATTGATAATAATAGCTTCATCATCGTTATCGAGAATTTGTGTAGTACCGTAATTTTTTGTTTCCTTAACCACGTCTGTAGCTAATGATATTTTAAGATCATGAAATCCCTTAAAATCAATTTTTTTACAAAAACGAAATATGGTCGAATCCGCTAATTTGAGTTTATCTCCTATTTGGCTTATAGTTGAGTAAATCAACTCTTGAGGATTATTAAGAATATAATCTGCAATTTTTTTCTCTGTAGGATTAAAATTACTATATTGCGATTTAATTTGAAGAAATGCCTTTGGCGTAGAATTCATAATATCACCTTTTTCGATTAATATTTAACAATTTAATGTTTAATAATATTATATAACAATAGAATTGCCATATCAAAAAGCCTCTAGAAATCAAAAAAATTTAAATAAAAAAAGTGTTGAAAAAAATTTTTCTATATTATATAATATAGAAAAAGAAATTCTTTTTATAAAAATATTATCATATGAAAATTTTTTTTGCAAGGGTTTATACAATTATTTTTAATAAATAGAATCAAAAAAATAGATCAAAGAGAAAGGAGATATAAAGATGGCTGTAAAAATTGCAATCGTTAACTCAAGCAGCTTTGGGAGGATTTTTCCGGAGCATATGGAAAGATTAAAAAAATTAGGAGAGGTAGACAGATTTGATCTTTCCAAAGATATGGGAGGAAAGGAATTAGCTCAGAAACTTATGGGTTATTCAATTATAATAGCAAGTGTTACGCCTTTATATAATAAAGAATTCTTTGATTATAAGGATAAAACTCTTTTGATTGCCCGTCACGGTATTGGATATAACAACATAGATATAGAAGCCGCCACTAAAAAAGGTACATTTGTTACAAAAGTGGATGCTGTTGTGGAAAGAGAATCGGTAGCAGAGAACGCTGTTGCTTTATTGATGACCGTTATAAGGCAGACAGCCCTTGCTTCAGAAAAGGCAAAAGAGGGGAAATGGGCTGAAAGAGCAAAATTTATGGGTTATGAAATAAAAGATAAAACAGTTGGAGTTATAGGTTTCGGAAATATCGGAAGCAGAGTAGGAGAAATATTAAAGAACGGGTTTAACGCAAAATTAATAGCTTATGATCCATATCTTACTCGGGAGGAAATAGAAAAAAGAGGGGCTCAATCGGTATCCTTAGAAGAACTTCTTAAGAACTCAGACATAATTTCCTTAAATGCTCTTTTAAATGAAAATAGTTACCATATGATGTCCGAAAAGAGTTTTGCTTTGATGAAAAAAGGCGTATTTATCGTAAATGCAGCAAGAGGAGGACTTATAGACGAAAAGAGCTTGATAAAAGCATTAGATGAAGGAATAATAGGCGGCTTAGGGTTAGACGTAGTTGAAGGAGAACCTATAGATGAAACTCATCCGTTATTTGCTTATAAAAATGTGGTGATAACTCCTCATACATCAGCTTATACTTATGAATGTTTAAAAGGCATGGGGGATAAGGTTGTAGATGATGCAGAGAAAATTGCAAAGAACGAGAATCCTAATAACGTTGTTAATAAAGAATTATTAAAATAGTGTAGGAATTTAACGGTAGGGGGAGAAATGAATGAAAGATATTGGGTTAATTGGATTAGGAGTAATGGGACGAAATCTTTCTTTAAATATTGGAAACAAGGGTTTTAGTGTAGCGGTATTCAATATGACTTCTCAGAAAACAAAGGATTTTATAGAAAATGAAGTAGGGAAACAGGATATTACGGGTTATTACGATATTAAATCTTTTGTTGAATCTTTGAAAAAACCAAGAAAAATCTTGCTAATGGTTAAAGCAGGAAAACCAGTGGACAGTGTGATTGAAAAACTTATTCCTTATCTTGATGAGGGAGATCTTATTATGGATGGAGGAAACACATACTACCGTGATACTACAAGAAGGATTAACGAATTAAATGAAAAGAAAATACTTTATCTTGGAATAGGAATTTCCGGGGGAGAGGAAGGTGCCCTTAATGGACCTTCCTTAATGCCCGGGGGTTCGAAGAAAGCTTACGATTTAGTTAAGGACATACTGATTAAGATTGCGGCAGAAACAGAATCCGGACCATGCTGTACCTATATAGGAAATGATTCGGCAGGACACTTTGTAAAGATGATTCATAACGGTATAGAATACGGAATTATGCAGGCTATGTCCGAAACTTATGATATATTGGGGAAGGTATTAAAGCTTTCAGCCGATGAAATAGGAGATATATTTGAAAAATGGAATGAGGGTGAACTCAATTCATTTCTCATGGAAATATCTTATAAAATCATGAGACATAAAGATGAAGAAACCGGAAAACCTACAGTGGAATTAATTTTAGATAAGGCAGGTCAAAAGGGAACCGGTAAATGGACTGTTCAAACTTCTATAGATATGGGAATACCAGCGGTTTCTTTAAATGCAGCTTTAGAAGGAAGAGTTCTTTCATATTTTAAGGAAGAGAGGCTAAACCTTTCAAAAAAGGTAGCGAAGGATTATCCTAAGGATTTGTACGATAAAGATAAAATCATAGGAGATTTAGAAAATTCATTGCTTTTTTCAAATCTGATATTATTTTCTCAAGGGCTTTGGGTTATGTCTGAAGGGTCTAAAGTTAATAATTTTGATATTGATATTTCTGAAGTATTAAAAATATGGAAGGGTGGCTGTATTATAAGGTCAAAAATGCTTGATTTTATGAGGGCTGTTATTGACGAAGATAAGGAAAATGTAAACCTTTTGAACAATAAGAGAGTTCTGGAATTTCTTATGACAAGATTAGATTCTATAAAATATATAACTAATATTGCAAGGAATTTTTATATACCCACCCTCGTTCATAATTCTGCTTTAGATTATTTTTTCAGCATGATCGAAGGAAATCTTCCTGCAAATTTCATTCAGGCCCAGAGAGACTTCTTTGGAGCCCACACATATAACAGAATTGATAAGGGAGGAATTATTTTTCATACCAAATGGGAATAGTTGGTATGAAATTTATGACATTCTTATGAAAACGTTATAATGCTTTATTGGGTTAAAATATTTTAATTAATAAAGTTTTAAAATTTGATCGGAAAGGAGGGTAGGCAAAGAAAATTTAATATAGTTATATTATTAAAAAGGAGGAAATAAAAATGGAACATAGTATTACTGTGGCTCAAGCATTAATAATTGCGCTTTGGGTTGCTTTGGTTGAATCACGTGCTCTTGGCTATGCAACCTTAAACCTAAGATTTAGTCCTTTGATGACAGGATTGGTTGTAGGGCTTGTTATGGGAGATGTTCCTACAGCTATGATTGCTACTGCTTCAATACAGTTAATTTATATGGGAATGATCGCTCCGGGAGGAGCTATGCCAAGTGAACCGGCAGTGGCAACTGCAATAGCAGTGCCCGTTGCCATATTGGGAGGCTTAAAACCTACGGAAGCAATAGCTGTAGCAGTGCCTGTAGGACTTTTGGGCAGTTATCTTTACCAATTTAGATTTTTCCTTAACACGTTTATCACAAGATTAACGGATAAATATGCAGCTCAATTAAACGACAAAGGCCTAAACTTTTCAATCATAATTTTACCGACAATTATTAGTTTTGCATTATTTACACCAGCAATGTTTATAGCTTTATATTATGGAACACCAGTAATTGCGAAGTTTACGGCTACTCTCTCCGGAGGAAGAATATTCCATATACTTGATGTAATAGGAGGAGGACTTGCCGCATTAGGTATTGCACTTATATTACAAGTAATAGGAAAGAAAAAATACCTTGTATTCTTTCTTTTAGCATATTTTGTATCCGTTATGTTACAACCTCTTAAAATTAATACAGTAACATTTGCTATTGTTGGTGCAATAGTAGCATATTTGTATATCTTAGTTACCGGTGAAAAAACCGAAACAAATTAGAAGGAGGCAAAGTTAAGATGGATGATAAAGAGAATACAGTTAAAACAGATGTTACTTTAGCAGACTCTCCTGAAAAAATTACAGATAAGGATTTGCGAAAGAGTTGGTTCAGATGGTGGTATGCAAATGAGATTCCTCATTCTTATGACAGAATGATAGCGGCTTCTTTACTTTGGGCAATAACACCTATTTTGAGAAAATTGTATAAAAAGAAAGAAGATTTAAAGGAAGCCTATATGAGACATACACAATTTTATAATACACAGGCTGTATGGGGTGGAGGCACTATTCTCGGTATAACAACTTCTTTGGAAGAGGCAAGAGCTAAAGCATTGGCTGAAGGAAAAGGAGAAGCAGTGAGCGGAGATGTAATAAATAGTACTAAAGTTGGTCTTATGGGACCTTTGGCCGGTATCGGAGATGCTATTGATTCAGGTACTGTTCAATATATTTTGATAGCTATTGCTTTGCCTTGGGCAAAGGGAGGAAGTGCTTTAGGTGCCTTATTTCCTTGGTTGATGTTTGTAGCTGTGACTTATATATATGGTTTTTATTTTACTAAACTTGGTTATAAATTGGGCCGTTCTGCTGCTACTGAAATTATCGGCGGAAAGAATATAAGAAAGATTATTGATGGGCTGTCTGTATTAGGTCTTTTTATGATGGGAATATTGGCATCTTCTTATGTTAAAGTTAGCAGTTCATTAAAATGGACGATTTCGGGGAAAGAATTTGTTCTTCAAGATATATTTAATTCAATACTTCCGGGACTGTTGCCGTTAGTTACTGTATTGGGAGTATATTGGTATTTTAACAAAAAGGGATTAAAGATCACCCAGGCACTTTTGGGACTATCCATAATTTTAGGCGTACTCGCCGGGGTAGGTATCCTATAATATTTAAACTATTATTTAAGGATTGTCTCTCTTTTTTAGAGAGGCAATCCGGTTTTTAAATTTTTAAATATTTTATTAAATCATGTATCATAAATGAGGTCAAGAGTTGAAATCCCTTAACGGGAAATCTCTAAACTAAGAAAATCATAATTTCCCTATAGGTTATAAAAATCTTATAAGGAGTTGTTAGAATCACCCTATATAGAAAGAAGGAAAAGTATGAAAAAGAAATTTGTTTTAATCATAACTCATGGTAATTTTGGTATAGAATTATTGAAAAGTGCCGAAATGATTATGGGCGATCAAGAAGATGCTGCTGCTTTGGGGTTAAGATTAGGAGAGAGTGTAGATGATTTGCGCAACAAAGTGGAAGAGATTATTGTTGAAAATCAAAAGGCGGATAAGGATATTATAATTCTTGTAGATATTTTAGGCGGCAGCCCATCAAATGTATCGTTGTATATGTTAAAAAAATATGGTAACATTGAATTAATAACAGGTGTTAACATGCTTATGCTTATAGAAATATTTCAATCAAGAGAATCTGAAGAATTGGATAAATTAATAGAAAAAGCTATAGATTCGACTGTAAACGGAATTAAAAGATATAATTTAAAAGGAAAGGACAGTGATTGTTAATGGGGCAAATAGTATTGGCAAGGGTAGACGATAGGCTTATTCATGGTCAGGTAATGACAAAATGGTCTAAGGGGATGAATACTAATGCTTTATTTGTTGTTGATGATGCAACTGCTGAAGATCCATTTATGAAGGATATATATACGATGTCAACATCAAATACGGGTATGACAATTAAAGTTTTAAGTATCGATGAAGCAGTGGACTACTGGAATAAAAGTAACTTTGAAGATTATAAGGCAATACTGCTGTTTAAGTCGATTGCCGGGGCTAAAGAAGCCATAGACAAAGGACTCCCTGTAAAAAGATTAAATCTTGGGGGCATAGCTAAGACTAAAGATTCTAAGTTTGTAATTCCCAATATAGCAGTGAGACATGAAGATATGGATACTTTAAAGGAAGTTGAAAGCAAAGGCATAGAAGTATTTTTCCAAGTTGTGCCGGATACTAAGTCAGTCAGTTTAAAAGATGCAATTAAATCATTTTAAATTATCCTACGATCTTAGAATTTTAATATTTTTATAAGAGAGGTGAGAGAGCCTCTCTTATGTCATTTTTTAATATTTTCCATGGCCTTTTTTGCAAAATTGGTATTTACTATCTCGTTATAAGGAGGTCTTTCATCTAATTCGCCCGCCAATTCCATTATATCCATCAGTTTGTTAAGGCCTTCTTCGGTTAAAACTAAATCAGGTTTCCAAGTATCCTGATCTTTATATCTATTTATTAAAGTAATAAGTATATCCATTTCTGTTTCCGGGAATTGTGATTTTAATGAATCCGCTATCTCCTCTGCCGAATGGTTTTGTACCCATACCATTCCTTTGTATATAGCATTTGTAAATTTTTGTACTATTTCAGAATTTTCATCCATATATTTTTTTGTGGTGGAATAGCACGTATATGGAATATATCCTGCTTCATTCCCGATAGATGCAACTACATATCCCTTTCCTTCTTTTTCTAGAGAGGCAGCCACAGGTTCAAATAAAGTAACGTAATCTCCTTCTCCCGCTATAAAAGCTCCTCCCATAACATCAAATTGTATATCTGTGCGTACTTCCATATCTGCTCCGGGAGTTAAACCATTTTGTTTTAATACGTACTCCAATACCATTTCAGGCATTCCACCTTTTCTTCCACCAATAAGGGACTTTCCTTTTAATTTTTCAAAGGAAAAATTGT
>ENA-UOOR01000451-UOOR01000451.1-fermentation-metagenome-genome-assembly--contig:-NODE-451-length-58428-cov-8.242098_pt1 | contig 58428 bp, 48 predicted proteins | sample MGYA00245780_ERZ724029 | MGnify/ENA primary metagenome ERZ724029 (study PRJEB28704, sample SAMN03018315) | fermentation metagenome | biome: anthropogenic terrestrial biome; feature: soil; material...
CCCAGGGTAAGTTCCGGCAACCGGCTGTCCGCCGGCAAAACAGCGCCCCCGGTGCCTGTTGGCACCGGGGACACTTATTGACAAAAAGCAAAATTAATCATACAATACCAACATACAATACGAATAAAAAATTAGGGTGCTTTCTCCGGAAAGAGGCGGTTCCATTGCGGAAAATTGGTCCTTTTTCGTCCCACACGGGAAACACTTTTCTTAGTAAAGGCTTCAGTTAATTTTCTTCTTCGTCCTCAAACCGGACAGGCTCCAACTTTCGGTCTTGTCCAAAAGTTGGCAAAGCCCCCGGAGAGCTGTCAGCACCTTTTTTATGCGGCCGAACGGCTTTCAGATCTTCATGGACGAAGGTACGGGAAAACGATCCATTCACACTATGCGGAGGTGTGGGCCGTTGGAAGCGGCAACTTGCCGCAGGGTGGACCGACGAAAAGGCGCTGTGCGCCTGAAAGGAGTTTGAAATATGGAAAGACTGAAAATAGTTGCAATTGTGGGTTCCCTGAGGCGGGGATCTTTTAACCGACAGCTGGCAATGGCTGCAAAAGACGCGGTCGGCGGCCGGGCGGATTTTGAACTGCTGGATTATGCCGACGTTCCGCTTATGAATCAGGATATCGAATTCCCGGCTCCGGATGCTGTCCGCCGGGTGCGCGAAAAGGTCAAAGCCGCCGACGGGATATGGTTTTTCTCGCCGGAATACAACCATTCCTATTCCGGTGTACTCAAAAACCTGATTGACTGGCTATCCAGACCTACCAGCAAAACGGAACCTCATGTGCTTTTTGGAAAACCGGCCGCCGTCAGCGGCATTACTCCCGGCAAGTTCGGGACGGTAACAGCCCAGGACAACCTGGTATCCCTGATCAGTATCCTCAATATGGACGTTATGAATTCTCCGCGCCTGAGCATACCAAACGCCACACAGCAGCTCGACAAAGACGGGAACCTTCATTTGACTTCCAGCGCCGCATTCCTTCAGGCACAGGCGGAGGCGTTCCTTACTTTTATCAAGAACCGCTGATATTCTACTTTCCAACGCAGAAATGGTGAAAAACGGAATCGACGACGGTCTCGGTCACACGTTCGCCGGTCAGCTCCAGCAGAGCAGAGACCGCTTCATCCACCGAAACCGTTACCGCGTCCAGCGTCATGCCGGAATGCAGCGCGTCCAGCGCTTCCGACACACAGTCCCCCGCGCGCCGCGCCGCATCCCGCTGGCGCTCCGTAAACAGCATCCCCTGCGACGGATCAAAATCTTCCGTCCCAAGAATCTTCAGAACCGTGTCCTTCAGCGCCTCCATCCCTTCGCCGGATGAGGCGGATATAGATACTATTTGTTTAAAATTATCAGCTATATACTTTTTGTCAATCTTTTGCGGAAGATCGCTCTTATTCAGCACGGCAATGCAGGGGACGCCCCGCACTTCTTCCGTAAGCATCCGGTCAGGATCTTCCAATTTCTGAGATGAATCGAACACAGCCAGCACTAACTGGGCGGAGCGGACCCGCGCCCGTGCGCGTTCCACTCCGATTTTTTCCACGGGATCATCCGTGCGGCGGATTCCGGCGGTATCGGCCAGACGCAGAGGAACCCCGCCGAGAAGAACGGTGTCTTCCACCACATCGCGGGTTGTTCCCGCATACTGCGTCACAATAGACTTTTCATATCCGGCCAGCAGGTTCATCAGGGTGGATTTTCCAACATTCGGGCGCCCCGCGATCACGGTATCCACCCCTTCCCGGAAGGCCCGGCCCGCCTCAAAGCGCGCCAGCAGGCCGTCAATCTCCCTTTTTGCTCGGGAAAGGGTCTGATCCAGCCCTTCCGGGGTTACTTCGGGAATATCCTCTTCGGGATAATCGGCCCAAGCCGCCAAATGAGCCGCCGCGCCGGTCAGCAAACTGCGCACAGACTGGATTTTGGATTCCAGAACACCATTTTTTCCGGCCAGAGCCTCCCGGGCAGCCTGCCTGCCCTTTGCCGAAACGATCTGCATGACGGATTCCGCTTCCGTCAGGCCCATTTTCCCGTTCAGAAACGCGCGGCGCGTAAATTCACCCGGTCCCGCGGCGACAGCGCCCGCCCGCAGGACAGCCTGAAGCAGGCGGCTCATAACATACAGGCCGCCGTGGCAGGAAAGTTCAACAACGTCTTCGCCGGTGAAACTCGCCGGAGCCCGGAAATTCAGCGCGATCGCTTCGTCAATTTCGCCGTCCGCGTCGCGGACATACCCGTACAGCGCAGAATAACCGCGGATTTCTTCCAGCTTTTTGCCGTGCGCCGAAACAAACACCCGGCCCGCCACTTCTTTGGCACGCGGCCCGGAAATACGGACAATTCCAATTGCGCCGGGTGCCTGCGGCGTTGAAACAGCCGCTATGGTATCGCCGGAAGGGTGATAAACAAACTGTTTCACGATTTATAAACCCCCAATATGCTCCCGCCCCGGAAAAACGGCGGAAAGGAAATATAAAAAAGGGGACTTCCCTGCTTCGGGACCGTCCCCTTTCGACTGATCTATTTCGGTTCAACTTTTTCATAAAGCGGGCCTTCCGTATCAGCCTTCGCTTTTTCCCCTTCCGGCACGGTTTTGGCTTCAGGGAAAACCGGCCGGGACTCAGGAACCGAAGGACGTTCGCCGGAACCGGCGTACTTTTGCCGGGGAACCGGCCGGCCGGAAGGACGGCGCTTTGAAGGGGAATGCCTGCCGGTGCCGTATCCCCTGCGCGGATAACGTTCTCCGCCGACAGGGCCAATCACCACATGCCGTTCCATGTTTTCGCCCTCCGACCATGAACGGGCGCCCTCCACCTGCTGAACGGAAGTATGAATAATACGGCGCTCATAGGGATTCATGGGTTCCAGAGAAAGATTGTGCCCCGTACGGAGACTTTTTTCAGCCATCTTCCGGCCCAGCGATTCCAGCGTGCGGCGGCGTTTTTCGCGGTAATTCCCAATATCGAGCGCAATCCGGTAATAAGAACCGCCAATATGGTTTGCAACCAGGCCGGCCAGATACTGAAGCGAATCCAGCGTTTCGCCCCGGTGGCCGATGACAAAGCCGATATCCTGACCGTCAAGAACCAGAAGGGCACCGTCCTCTTTCCGCCGGATATCAACAGACGCACCTGAAACGCCCATACAGGACAGCACGTTTTTCAGGTACGCAGCCGCCGCATCTGCCGGGTCATCATTGAGATACACCCGGACTTTTGCCGGACTGCCGCCGAAAATTCCGAATGTTTTCCGCGTGGGCATCTCCAGGATCTCGAATTCCGCCTCGTAAGATTCTATACCCAGCTCTTTGCACGCGGCTTCTTTGGCAAGTTCTACCGTATCACCGGTTCCTATTGCTTCTCTCATATCCGAATCCCTCCCAAAAACGCATCAATCCACGCCAAATCGTTTTACCTTTACCGGCGGCGCTTTCCGGCTTTTTTCGGCTTGGGCGGCTCTTGGAGCGGTTTTCTGGCAGACATTGGAATTGCCTGCATCACTGCTTCGTTCTGCTCCATCCACGCGACGTGCCGCGCTTCCGCCTGTGCATTCAAGTCCTCCGGGCTAAACCATACATTCAGAACAACTGTCTGCAAAAAACCCGTAATGGTGGAAATAATCCAGTAAAAGCCGACCGCCGCAGGAACGGTGCAGGCGAACCAGGCAGAGATCAGCGGCATAATGTAAAACATGGCTTTCATGCAGCCTTGCTGCTGCTGCTGCTGCATCCCCGGCTGCAACTTAAACATAAAATACTGGGTGACAATGGAAAACACCAGGCATCCGATTGGGATCGTCCACAAATTGGAACGGAACAGCGTACCGAAAATATTGGAGGCATCACAGGGCGTGTCCAAAAGATTCAGTCCCAAAAAACGGAATCCGTGGCTGAAAGACTCCAGCTTCCAGATTTCACTCCCGTTGAACATAGTCAGGAACGGCTTTAGATTTCCATAATTTTTTACGATTTCAATCTGCGAATACGCCTGATTGAACCCCGCGCTGAGGCCCGGGATATGATTCAGCATGGCAACGGCCTTATTAATGGCGGCGTTCGAAAGGTGCAGCGCATTCTGCAGAGGGTTCAGCACGGTATAATACAGGCCGAACATAATAAGGAAGGGGAAAAACATGGTCATGCACCCGCCCATCGGGTTGACGCCTTCCTTTTCGTAGAGCTTCTGCGTTTCAATCTGCAGCCGCTGCTTGTCCTTGGCGTACAGCTTTTGCAGCTGTTTCTGCTTTTCTGCCAGTTTGCTGTTTGCAACCATGGATCTCTGCTGTTTGACAGAAAACGGAAACAGAAGCATTTTGATGATGACCGTGAAAAGGATAATAGCCACGCCGTAATTCTGCACCAGCAGGTACAGCCACCACAACAGATAGCCAAGAATGCTGCCGAAAAAATTGAAGATTTGGTTCATGCGGATTTTTCTCCTCTATCTTCCAGAACGCCTCTCCCTTTTTTCCGGAACCGGATCATACCCGCCCCGGCTGAAAGGATTGCAGCGCAATAATCGGTATAATGCCAATAAGGAACCCTTGAGGGCACCAAACCGCTCGATCGCCTGTATTGCGTAATTCGAGCAGGTCGGATAATATTTGCAGCACGGTTTTTTATAAGGGGATATGGCCTTCTGATAAAACCGAACGGCCAGAATGAGCAGGCGTTTCATTTACAGACCCCAGCGCTTTTAAGCTGCTCCAACATCACGCGGCGCAGATCGCCGCATTTTAAAAACGAAGTTTTTCCCCTTGCCACAAACACCAGGCTGTAACCGGGTTTTACGTTGTTTTCAATGGATCGGAATGCTTCGCGAATCACACGGCGTGACCGGTTGCGCCGGACGGCATTGCCTGTCCTTTTGCTGGTTGTAATGCCCACCATACTTTTTTTCCGGTTTTTGATCACGTAAGAAACCAAAACAGGGCTTACAAAATATTTCCCGTGCGAATAAGCCCGGCGAAACTCCCGGTTTTCTTTCATCGTTGTATAATCATTCATTTTGGGTCCAACCTTACAGTACAGCTGCCGGAGCACCCAGCCTGGCAGACGGATGCTCTAATGAAATAGCGAAAAAGAAAGGCCGCGCAAAGCGGCCAGAACCCTTTCGGGTCAAAAACTCGGCCGGCTCCGCTCATCAGTAGGACAGGCGGGTCCTGCCCTTAGCCCTGCGGCGGGAAAGAACCCTGCGTCCGTTCCGTGTAGCCATGCGTTTGCGGAATCCGTGTTCCTTCTGCCGATGCAGTTTTTTCGGCTGATACGTTCTTACCAAAAAAAAACCCCCTTTCAGAAAGTCCTCTCCTATTTATTATATCGTATATTCCTCCGGACTGTCAACCGAAATCCCGCTTCTCAGCAGGAAACAGCGCCCCGGCGGAGGCTGAAAATTCAGCCGGACTCTCTATCTTATTTACTATACCACAACATCCGGGGAAAGGGAAGAAAAAAATCATTTTTTATACACGGAAAAGTTTTTTTGCACGGTCCTAAAGGCAAAAAGCCCATTTGAAAACCCCTAAAATTTGTGCTATGATAATAACTGGTTATCTATGTTTATTAGAAATATAGTGGATAATACGCCATTTGGATAAAAATGAGGTATGAATACAGAATGGAATCGTTTACCGAAGTCTGGAACCTTGTATGCGCTTACTGCAAAAAAAGGATCACGGAAATTGCGTTTTCCACCTGGATCAGCAGGATTGAACCTGTGACCCTTGACTTTGCGGAAGGCGTTGCTGTACTGAAAGTTCCAAACGAATTGCACCGGCAAACGGTCCTACATTATTATATGCACCTTCTGGAAGAGGCTTTTCGGCAGATTTTCAGCCAGGATATCCAGATCCGACTGGTGATTCCGGAAGAGAAACAGGCACCAAAAGCCAAAGAAGAGACCGGCCAGAACAGTGAAAACTATGAATTTACGTTCGAAACCTTTATTGTGGGCCCTTCCAATAAATTTGCTCATGCGGCCTCTATGGCCGTGGCAAGCAAACCGGCCTCGCTCTACAATCCCCTGTTCATTTACGGAAACTCCGGTCTGGGAAAAACCCATCTGCTTTACGCCATCCGCAATGAGATCGGACATAATTACCCAGACATGGACATTGTCTATATTAAGGGCGACGAGTTTACCAACGAGCTGATCGAATCGATCCGGCGCGGGACGACGGGCGAATTTCATCAGCGATACCGGCGGGCGGACGTTCTGCTGGTGGACGATATTCAGTTTATTGCCGGCAAGGATTCTACTCAGGAAGAATTCTTCCATACTTTTAATACATTATACGAAGCGAAAAAACAGATTGTCCTGACTTCGGACAGGCCGCCGAAAGATATCGCCACACTGGAGGAACGGCTGCTGACCCGTTTTGAGTGGGGCCTGACGGCGGATATTCAGCCGCCGGATTTTGAAACGCGGATCGCGATTATTAAGCGCAAGGCGGAACTGCTGAAAATTGATCTGCCGGACAATGTAATCGAATACATCGCAAACCGCCTGAAAAACAACATCCGCCAGCTGGAAGGCGCCGTAAAAAAGATGAAGGCGTTTCACCTGCTCAACGGCGATCCGTTCACCATCCAGACGGCACAGTCCGCCATCAGCGACATCATCAACAACGACCAGCCGACGCCGATGACCATCGAGAAGATTATCGACGAAGTCGCCCGGACATTTGGGACAACCGGAGAGGATATCCGCTCTTCCAAACGCTCCGCCAACATCTCTTCCGCGCGGCAGGTCGCCATGTACGTCATCCGGGAGATTACGCAGATTCCTATGGCGGCTATCGGAAAGGAATTCGGGGGAAGAGACCACTCCACCGTTGTGTATGCTATCCAGCAGGTCGAAAAAAATATTGCCCGTGATGCTAAAATGAAAGCCACGGTGGAGGACATTATCAAGAATATCCGCGACCGGTGATTTTTCACATTTCAGTTTAAATTTTTTTCAACAATCCACATTTCGGTTTAAAACAGCCAAAAAGCGGTTTTATAATAGACGCGGAATATTAAACAAGTTTTCAACTTTCCCCACAGAGTTTTCAACAGGCGGTGGATACTTGCCGCTCGGCTGAATTTTTAAATATTTTTTCAACCGCAGAAATGGAAAAAAATAAGCCAAAAGATCCCGATGGAGCCTTGTCCACTCCATATTTTCCACATTTTCGCGCACACTACTCCTATTACTGAAAAAAAGATTACCATACTTGATTATAAAGGAAGCAGGCGAACAACCGATGAAATTTCTATGCAGCAGGCAGAAACTGAATGAAGCGGTGTTGAATGTTCAACGGACCGTATCTTCAAAATCTTCTATACCGGCTTTGGAAGGAATCCTCCTGACAGCCGAAGAGGATCACATCCGGCTCTGCGGGTATAACCTCGAAATCGGGATGACAACGGAAATCCCGGCCACCATACAGGAACCCGGCAGCATTGTTATGAGCGCAAAACTCTTTGGAGATATCATCCGGAGGTTCCCGGACGACAATGTCCGCTTCCAATCGGACGATAAACTGGTTTCCACGATAGAAAGCGGGGAATCAAAATTCTCGATTTCAGGAATCCCCGCGCAGGAATACCCGGAACTTCCGTCCGTCGGTGAAGGAAAATCCATTCAGATTCCGGCTTCCATACTCAAAAGCATGATCCGGCAGACACTGTTTGCCGTCGCACAAAACGACGCCAAACCGATCCACACCGGAACCCTGTTTGAACTTTCAGAAGGAAAGATCCGGATGGTTTCGGTGGACGGCTACCGGATGGCAATACGGGAAGAAGCCGTTGCCAATACGGAAAAGAACCGGTTTGTGGTGCCGGGCAAAACCCTGACCGAACTCCTCAAACTGCTGGGGGACGGTGACGACGACGTGGAAATGGTGGTCGGTATGCGGCATATCCTGTTCCGTACGGGGGGCTACACGGTAATTTCCCGCCTGCTGGAAGGGGAATTTCTCGATTACCGCGCGGCGCTGCCGAAAGAAAACAAGATGGAAGCCCGCATTTCCACACAGGAATTTACTGCAAGCCTGGAACGTGTTTCCCTGCTGATTACGGAGCGGCTGCGGAGCCCGGTGCGCTGTATGTTCGGAGAGGACGGGATCCGGCTTTCCTGCTCGACAGCAATGGGCCGGGCAAACGACCGGGTTGCCGCCAAAGTGCAGGGCGGGGAGCTTGAAATCGGCTTTAACAGCCGGTATCTGCTGGATGCCCTGCATAACGCGGAATGTGACGAGGTGCGCGTTATGTTGAACGGGCCGCTCAGCCCGATGGAAATCCTTCCGTGCGAAGGAAATTCATTCCTGTTTCTTGTCTTGCCGGTCCGGCTCAAGAGCGGGGTGGAATGACCATGGAGACGAAGGGCGCGGCGATTTTCCAAAAGATCAGCACGGATTTTATCCGCCTGGATGCTTTTTTAAAACTGTGCGGCGCTTTTGAAACCGGAGGGCAGGCAAAGGCCGAGATTCAGGGCGGAAGCGTAAAGGTGAACGGCGAAACCTGCCTGATGCGCGGAAAAAAACTGCGGCCGGGCGACCGAGCGGAATACGGAGGAAAAATCTACGAGGTGGCTGCTGGGTGAAAGTGATGCGCTTTGCCTGGAAGAATTTCCGAAACCTGCCGGAAGGGGAAATTGTTCCCTGCGATTCTGTCAACGTAATCAGCGGAAAAAACGCGCAGGGAAAAACCAACCTGCTGGAAGGAATGTGGCTTTTTACCGGCGAACGTTCATTCCGCCGGGCTAAAGACGCCGAACTGATCCGGACCGGGTGCACGCAGAGCCTGCTTCAGCTTGATTTTTACGGTGCCGAGCGGGAACAGTCGGCACGGATCCGGATTTCGGAAGGCCGCCGCCACGCCGAGCTGAACCGGGTTCCAAAAAAATCCTGCGCGGCAATGATCGGCGAATTCCGGGCTACGGTTTTTTCGCCGGAACACTTGTCTTTGCTGCAGGGCGGACCTTCGGGCCGGCGGAATTTTGTAGATGCGGCCCTGTGCCAGGTGAGACCGGCCTATGCTGCAGTCTTTACGGAATATGGGCGGGCGCTTTCCCAGCGGAATGCCCTTCTGAAAGAAATCCCCCGGCACGCGGAACTTCTCGACACGCTGGACGTGTGGGACAGCAGGCTGCTGAAATCCGGCGGGCAGATTATGCGCTGGCGGGAGGCCTACCTGCAGAAACTGGCGGAGCCGGCCGCACGGTTTTATTCCGGAATCTGTTCCGGAAGGGAAGAACTGGTTCTCCGGTATGAAAAGAATGCACCGGATTTTCCTGCGGCACTGGAATCATCCCGCCGGGCCGACCTGGCAGCCGGCCACACATGCAGCGGACCCCACCGCGACGATATAGCAGTGGAAATTTCCGGAATGGATGCGCGGGCCTACGGTTCTCAGGGGCAAAAACGTTCCGCCGTGATCGCCATGAAACTGGCGGAGGCGGAACTCCTGACCGGCAGCACAGGCGAAAGGCCCGTTGTCTTTCTTGACGACGTGCTGAGCGAACTGGACGGCGAACGGCAGGGATACCTTTTAAACCGGCTGGATGGTTTTCAGGTCTTTATCACCTGCTGTGAACCGGAGGCAGTGCAGTGCGCGGCGCGCGGCAGGGTGTTTCACATGGAACAGGGCCGCCCTTCGGCGGACGGGAAAGGAGAATAGCCATGTACCTTCATCTCGGGCAGAATGTGGTGATCCGCATGAAAGATATCATTGGAATTTTCGATCTGGAAACGACAACGATCTCCACCACAACGCGCGACTACCTGGCCGCCGTGCAGAAAGCGGGCCGTGTTGTGAGCATTCCAGGAGGAATCCCGAAATCGTTCATCCTTTGCTGCGGGAAAGATGGGGAAACCACTGTCTATACGTCGCAGATTTCCTCTTCCACCCTGATGAAGCGCGCCGGCTTTTTCCGCAATATTTCGAACGTATCAGGTGAGAGAAAATGAGAAGGTTTCGGAAACCAAGATGTCCCTACTGCGGCAGCCGGCTGAACTATGCGCAGGCCTGGGTACTCAGGCGCCGGGGAGAATATATCTGCCCGAAATGCGGCGGCCTGTCAAACGTGGTGCTGGACCCGGGCATCTATGGATTTGCTTTTCTTGCGTTTCTTTTCAGCTTGGGATTTTTTATACCGGGGATGTTTTTGGGCGGCAGTTCCTTTCTCTGGGCCATACCGGGTACATTTTTTCCGTTTTTCTTGTTTTTTCTGTTTTCAGTTTTTTGTGTCCGGCTGCGCAAACCGGCGCCGCGGCGGCCCCGGGTAAAAAAAGAATCATGACTGCCGGACATGACAGGTCCCGGCGAAAAATCGTCCGTTCAGATGGATATTGGAGGGTTCGACTTGGAATTCAGCAAAGTATCACAATCGGGAAACAATTACGATGAAAGTGAGATACAGGTTCTGGAAGGGCTGGAAGCCGTGCGCAAACGCCCCGGAATGTATATTGGCTCTACAGGGCCGCGCGGCCTGCACCACCTCGTTTATGAGATTGTTGACAATGCAATCGACGAAGCGATGGCCGGATACTGCGACAAAATTGACGTCCAGATTCTTCCGGGCGACATCATCTGCGTTACCGATAACGGGCGCGGAATCCCGATCGGCATCCACCATCAGGTCGGTATCCCGACCGTGACTGTGGTTTTCACAATTCTGCACGCGGGAGGAAAATTCGGCGGCGGCGGCTATAAAGTTTCCGGCGGTCTGCACGGCGTGGGTGCATCCGTTGTTAACGCCCTCTCGGAATGGCTGGAAGTGGAAGTCTTTAAAGACGGGAAGGTTTATTTCCAGAGATTTGAACGCGGAAAAGCTGTAACGAAGCTGGAAATGCACGGCAGCACGGATCAGACCGGCACAAGAGTCCGCTTTAAACCGGACGCCGAAATTTTTAAGGAAACGACTGAGTTTGACTACGAAACGCTTCAGACCAGGCTGCGTGAACAAGCCTTTCTGAATGCCGGGGTGCGGATTGTCCTGACGGACGAGCGGGACCCGGAAAACCGGCGCGAGGACGATTTTCAGTATACCGGCGGAATCCGCAGCTTTGTAGAATATATCAACCGGAAAAAAGCCGTGGAAGTCGTCCACCCGGACGTGATCTATTTTTCCGGAATGGCGCCGGATGAATCCGCGTCTGCTGAAGTAGCCATGCAGTACAACGATTCCTACAACGAACTGATGCTCTCATTTGCCAATGATATCCGCACGACGGACGGAGGGACGCACGAAGAAGGTTTCAGGCGCGCCCTGACCCGCGTGATGAATGATTACGGCCGGAAATTCAATATTTTGAAAGACAGCGACAAAAACCTGAGCGGCGACGATTTTCGGGAAGGGCTGACGGTTATTATCAGCGTCAAGCTGAAAGAAGCCCAGTTTGAAGGACAGACAAAGGCGCGCCTGGGCAATACGGAAATCGGCACCCTTGTCAACAGCATGGTCTACGACAAGCTGGCTGTCTATCTGGAAGAAAACCCCGCGACGGCGCGGGCTATTTTCGACAAAGCCATGGCGGCTTCTCAGGCGCGGTCCGCCGCGCGGAAAGCGCGCGAAATGGTTCGGCGTAAATCCGCGCTGGAGGGGGCTTCTCTGCCTGGAAAACTGGCAGACTGCCAGAGCCGCAATGCCGAAGAAACGGAGATTTACATTGTGGAAGGTGATTCCGCCGGAGGGTCTGCCAAAGGCGGACGCGACCGCCGTTACCAGGCAATCCTGCCGCTTTGGGGAAAAATGCTGAATGTGGAGAAGGCCCGGCTCGACAAGGTCTACGGCAACGAAAAGCTGATGCCTATTGTAACGGCGCTTGGCTGTGGGATCGGCGACGAGTTTGATATTTCGAAGCTGCGCTACGGAAAAATCATCATCATGGCTGATGCCGATGTGGACGGTTCGCACATCCGCACCCTGCTGCTGACTTTTTTCTTCCGGTACATGAAACCGCTTGTGGAAGAAGGCCACGTCTATTTGGCCCAGCCGCCGCTTTTCCGGCTGACAAAGGCGAAAAAACACTATTACGCCTACACAGACAAAGAACGCAACCAGCTGATGGAAGAGCTGAAAAACGGGTACGAGATTCAGCGGTACAAGGGCCTTGGCGAAATGGATCCCGATCAGCTTTGGGAAACGACTATGGATCCCGCCAACCGAATTATGCTTCGTGTAGAGGTTGAGGATGCGGCTGCCGCGGACGAAGCGTTCACCATCCTGATGGGTGACAAGGTTGAGCCGCGCCGGGAATTTATTCAGCAGAATGCCCGGTACGCGGAAAATCTGGACGTATAAAGAACATGCACTGACCGGAACAGCGCATATACTAGTGGTAACCGGAAAATCCGGGAAAATACGGAAGGAGATCTACAATCCATTATGAACGGATATTCAACCATGGAAAGCAGCGGTGCACACCCTGCGGAACGGGACTCTTCAGACAGCGACGGAAGCCCCGAACGAAGTAGCGGGCTCTGCCGGGCAAGACTTGTCGCGGACGATACGGAACCGTTTGAGGAACTGAAAACGGGTATTTCCCTTGTCTGCAACCCGACAGGGAAGGAAATTCGCACCTGCCTGAGAAAAGCGGGGCTGTCTCATGAAGGAATTTTTTATTGTTTTGCCTGCTGTTTTGGGATTGTTGGAATTTCACAGATTCTGCTGCCAAGCAGTACTGTTTCGCTGCCGCTTTTTTATCGTATCTGGTGGTTGATTTTTGCCGCGGTCTTTTTGGTTCTTTCGGTTTTTGAAAACAGAACTTTGGTGAAAGAATACCGGCAAAGTGTTGCGGACAGGCTGGAAATTTACCCGGATCATATTGAGGTGAAACGAAACGGCGCAGAGCTGCCGCTTGATGGCACCGGAGAGCTTGTGTGTACACGAAACGACTATACGCTTGTTTTTCCGACAGCTGAAAATTCAGGGAAACAGCACCGGCCGCGGTTTCTGATTGTGCCGCTGCGGTGCGTTGAAGCCGGCGTACTGCCTTATGTAGAAGCAATGCTGGTTGCAGGCACAAAGCCGCGGCGCTAGAAAAACGGAGGGGTTCAGGCCATGCCGATACAAAATAAAATGTCTGTGGCTGTCCCGCAGACGTTGACGGAAAAAGACTACTGCACTGCCTACTGCGCAGTGAAGCGCTTTGCTTTTCCCCGGCAAAGGCGTTCGATCCGCGCAGGAATCTGCCTGACCGCAGCCGCTCTGGCAGCTTCTACGATCCCGGCATGCTTGAATTTTTACAGGACAGCTGTGCCGTCTGCCGTTATTACCGCCGCTGCGGTCATCCTCGCCGCCCTGATCTGGTTTTTACAGCCGGCTGTGGATTCGCGCCGGGCAGCGGCAGTTTTTCGTTCCTGCCCGCTGATGGCACAGCCGTGCCGGGTTACCGTAACGCGCGACCACGCCGTTGTACAGAGCAAATATGAAAATTACACGGAATACTGGACGGATTTTTCTGTCTGTGTTGAGACGCCGGAACTGTTTGCCGCCGCATGCGGACGGCAGCGCGATATGCTGATCCTGAAAAAACAGGATCTTGCACCGAAACAGGCCGCCGCCATTTCAAGATGCCTCGCCGGCGCATTTGCCCTGCGGTACTATAAAACCGGACGGTAAAAGGAGGGAATCGGATTGGAACCGGTCACAGTTAATTTTGCCATGACACGTGACGATTATATGAGCGGCCAGCTGGCCCGCGCAAAATCCGGCACAGCCCGGACGGAAACTATCGCCGTTAAAATCTTCGGGATTTTTCTCATTCTGCTGGCTTTTTTGCTTCTTTTGACCCGAACCACGCAGAGCTGGCTGAGCGCCGTAGCCATGGCAGGCGGAATTTTTCTGCTGTTCCTGTGCAGACCGCTTCTGCACGCAATTGTCCGCCGAAAAGCAGCGGATGATTTTGAAGCCGGGCGCTGCGGAATGCCGGCCCAGACCGTTTCTTTCGACAATGACCGCGTCTGTTTCCGGACCGAACGGTATGAAGGTCATATCCCCTACGGCATGCTGGCGCGTGCCTATGAAGACGGCAGCGTGTTTCTGCTGTTTACCGGGGAGGACGAATGCCGGTGCATCCCAAAAAGAACGTTGGATAAGCAGAACCAAAAACGTGTGGAAGATCTGCTGAAAAGCCGTATGAAACAGAAATTTGTGCAGGAAGGTGCCCATGAATGGACGAAATAGAAGAAAACAGCAAAATTATTAATGTGGACCTTGAAAAGGAAATGAAAAAATCCTTTTTGGAATACTCCATGTCCGTCATTATGCAGCGTGCCCTTCCGGACGTGCGCGACGGCCTGAAGCCGGTCCACCGCAGAATCCTGTATACCATGTTTGAAAACGGCCTGACACCGGACAAACCGTACCGCAAATGTGCCGATACGGTTGGTTCCGTTCTGGGGCGTTACCACCCGCACGGCGACGCTTCGGTCTATGACGCGCTGGTGCGCCTTGCGCAGAATTTTTCAATGCGCTATATGCTGGTGGACGGGCACGGAAACTTCGGCTCTGTGGACGGTGACCCCCCGGCTGCCTACCGTTACACAGAAGCGCGGATGAGCAAAGCCGCCGTCGTTATGCTACGGGATATCGACAAAAACACGGTGGATTTTCAGCCGAACTACGATGACCGCTTGAAAGAACCGGTCGTCCTCCCCAGCCATTTTCCGAACCTTCTGGTGAATGGGTCAACAGGGATCGCTGTTGGTATGGCGACGAATATCCCGCCCCACAATATGGGCGAAGTGATCGACGGTGTCTGCACCCTGATTGACAACCCGGACGCGGGTCTCGACGAACTGATGCAGAGCATTCAGGGGCCGGATTTTCCAACGGGCGGCATTATTATGGGCCGCAGCGGAATCCGTGCCGCCTATGCTACGGGACGCGGAAGGATCGTTGTGCGCGCCCGCACCGAAATTGAAGAGGAGAAAAACGGAAAGTTCAGCATCATTGTAACTGAACTGCCGTACCAAGTGAACAAGGCCCGCTTGATTGAAAACATAGCCGACCTGGTAAAAGAAAAGCGCATTGAAGGGATCACGAATGTGGAAGACCATTCGGACCGTTCCGGTATGCGTATTGTCATTTCCGTGCGGCGCGACGCTTCTCCCCAGATTGTTTTGAACCGCCTGTTTTCATTTACACAGATGCAGACTTCGTTCGGTGTTATCATGCTGGCCATTGTGAACGGCGAACCAAAACTGCTTACCCTCAAGCAGATGCTGGAGGAATATATTAAATTCCAGGAAGAAGTTGTGCGCAGGCGCACGGCATTCGAGCTGAAAAAAGCGCAGGACCGCGCCCATATCCTTGAAGGGCTGAAAATTGCGGTTGATCATATTGACGAAGTAATCCACATTATCCGTTCTTCCAAATCGATCCCGGAGGCACGCCGCCGCCTGACCGAACGGTTTGAGCTGGATGATCCCCAGACGCAGGCTATTGTGCAGATGCCGCTGGGCCGCCTGACCGGCCTTGAGCGCGAAAAACTGGAACAGGAACTGGCCGGACTGCTGGAGAAAATTTCAAACTATCAGGATATTCTTTCGCATGAGGCGCGCGTGCTGGAAATTGTCCGGAAAGAAGCCGTCGCCGTGAAGGAACAGTTCAGCGACGAACGCCGCACGGAGATCCAGACGGTAAGCGGTGAAATGGATATTGAAGACTTGATCCCGGACGAAGAATGCATGCTGACGCTGACACAGTTTGGCTACGTGAAGCGGCAGAACCCGGACGCGTACCGGACACAGCACCGCGGCGGGCGGGGCGTAAGCGGCATGACCCAGCGGGAAGAGGATGCGGCCGAAGAAATGTTTGTAACCCGGACCCACGACTACGTGCTGTTCTTCTCCAACCGCGGCCGCGCCTACCGGCTGAAATGCTATGAAGTGCCGGAAGGCTCCCGCACAAGCAAGGGAATCAATATCGCCAATGTTCTGCCGATTGCACAGGATGAAAAAATCACTTCTATGATCCGGGTGCAGAAGTTTGACGAAAAAAGCTACCTGGTTATGGTGACGAAAAACGGAATTATCAAACGCACTACGCTGTCTGCCTTTAATACCGCCCGAAAAGGCGGCTTGATCGCCGTTAATTTGGATGAAGGGGACGAACTGTCATGGGTACGGCTGACGGGAGGCAGTGATGAACTGCTGGTCGCCACGCGCCTTGGCATGGCCATTCGGTTTAACGAACAGGATGTGCGCGCCATGGGCCGCACGGCACGCGGCGTAAAAGCCATTGCCCTCCGGGAAGGTGACAGCGTCATCGGCATGAGTGTCCTGCGGGAAGGCGGGCTGGTGCTTACCGTATCGGAGACTGGGTTTGGGCGGCTTTCGCCCATAGACAACTACCGTCTGCAAAGACGGGGAGGCTCCGGCCTGAGAAACTACCACACGGTAAGCTACGGGAATGTGGCGGCCATTAAAGTCGTCGACCGGGAGGACGATATTATCCTGATTTCTTCCAGTGGAATCGTCATCCGCATTCACGCGGACACCATCCGGGAGTGCGCGCGTCCGTCCAAAGGCGTGCTGCTGATGCGCGTGACGGAAGGCAGCCGAGTGGTTACGGTTGCCCGCACGGCGCGCAGTGAAGAAGAAGAAACCGTTCTTCCGGAAGACGACGGAAGCGCCAACGAAGGCGCCGGGGATGAAACTGATGAAAATAATGAAATGCCGGAAGACGGCGATCCCGAGAAAACCGGACAGAACGAAGCAAAAACAGGACCGGATAAACCGGAGAACTGAGAGGAAACACCGATGAAAAAAACCGGATTGCTGCTAACCCTGATTTTTCTTTTCACTCTGTTTAGTGCCGGCTGTTTCCGGCAGGAGGGATCTTCCATCCCGCCGGTAAGTTCGCAGCAGACTGTCTCATCCCAGACAGCCGTTTCATCTATGAAACCGCAGACGGCTTCTTCTGTTCCTGCGGATTCCCAGGCGGCGGTTTCCGCCGAATCGAACCCCCACAGCTCTGAGTCGCAGGTTGGACCGGTTATTCCCATTCAGACAGACAGCGAAAAATATAACGTGCTGTTTAAAAAGAATCCAATTGACGCAGAGTATATTAAAGAATCGAAAACGGCAATTTCGACGGTCGATATGATCAATCTTTCGGATAAATTTGCAAATGTGTGGCAAAAAGAAATTGAGCATGCGTATTCTGAACTGGAAAAATATCTGAAAACAGATTCCAGCTACAATGCGAAAAAGCTGGAAGCAGAACAAAAAAAATGGGAAGACGGAAAAGATGCTGCCATCCGGTTGATTGGACAGGAAGCCCAAAGTACGGGAGGAACCATGGCACAGGTGGATGCCACCTCAAAGGTGATGGATTTTTACCGCAGCCGTGCCGCACAGATCTACCGCGAACTGTACAATTATGATCAAAACTTTTCCTACGCCTATTCGGATAAAAAATAAGATTTGTACGGAAGGGAAAGCTGTTTCGTATAGTTTTCCACTAAAAATGGGAAAACGGTTGAAAATCTGCGCGCTTGCCCCTCAATTTTTACGGGATACGGGATCAAACGCCATGTTTTTCGGAATGTTCTTCTTTTCTGCGCTAAGAGAGGCGAATTTCCCCAAATACAGGAATTTATGAGAGGGAAGAGAAATACGAACAGGATCAGACAATCATGCGGAGCCGCTGAAAAGAGGAATAAAAAATGAAACTAACGGAAAAAACATTGGAACAAAATTTTATTTATCATGGGAGAATTGTGGATTTCCACGTGGACAAGGCTGAATTGGAAAATGGGCGCACCGTTACAAGAGAATGCGTTGATCACCGGGGCGGTGTCTGCATCGCCGCCCTGACGCCGAAAAACGAACTGTATTTTGTCCGGCAGTACCGTTACCCGTACCATGAAGTCGTGCTGGAACTGCCTGCCGGCAAGCTGGAAACGGGCGAAGATCCGCTGGAAGCCGGGAAACGCGAATTGCGCGAAGAAACCGGTGTAGCCGGAAAAAACTATGTTGACCTAGGAAAACTGTATCCTTCCCCAGGCTATACAAACGAAATTATTTACCTGTATGCCTGCCGCGCAGAATCGCGCGGAGAGACCGACCTTGACGAGGGCGAATTTCTGGAAGCGGAGAAAATTCCGCTGGAAAAAGCCGCTGCAATGGTTTTGTCCGGAGAGATTATGGACGCGAAAACACAGGCGCTGGTCCTGAAGACCGCCCGTCTGATCGAACTGGAGAAATTTTGAATCGGCAAATTAGAAGACTATTGTATTTTATTAGACAAAATATACTATTCGGATAAATACAGAACTGAAAGAGGGAATCGAACCGTGTGGCTTGAGAACCGCGCCGCTCCATGCAAAGCCTGACATCGGACGAATTTGCATGGAGCGGTTATCCTTTTCGTCCGCACTGGGCTTTGCATCACCAAAATCATGTTGATTTGAGGAGCAAAGCCATGAAAGAACATTCGATTTTTTTTGAACTGAAAGATTTTTTGATCCTTTGGAGCAGCCAGTCGGTTTCCGAACTGGGAACCGCTATGACAAATTATGCGCTGATCCTGTGGGCTTACCGGCAGCAGGGAACGGCAATGAGCATTACTCTGCTTTCTGTTTGTTCGTATGTGCCGTACATCTTGTTCGGGATTGCCGCCGGAACACTTGCAGACCGGTGGGACAAAAAGAAAGTCATGCTGGCGAGTGATTCCATTGCTGCCCTTGGTACGCTGACGATTTTTATCCTGTATGGCACGGACAGCCTGCAGGTGTGGCATTTATACCTAATTAATTTTTTTCTCAGCTTTATGAATGCGTTTCAAAACCCGGCCGCGTATGTGGCGGAAACATTGATTATTCCGGAAAAATATTATGCTAAAACAAGCGGGCTTCAGGCTTTTTCCAGTTCTCTTGTCACTATTCTGGCTCCGGCGCTGGCAACAGTGCTGCTTTCCTTTTTTAGGCTCCCGGCCGTGTTAACTGCCGACCTGCTCTCCTTTGCGGCAGCGTTTTTCTGCCTGCGGTTTTTTGTCCGGATTCCGCAGGATCGGATTTCTGCGGGCGCGGAAAGGGAACCGTTTTTCCAAAACCTTTGGGCAGGGCTGGCCTTTCTGCGGGAACACCGGATAATCCTGCATTTCATTCTGTTCTTTTCGTTTGCCAATCTTCTGGCGTTTCTGGGAGAAAGCGGCAGTATGCTCTCTGTTCTGGTTCTTGCACGAAGCGGCGGGGATCAAGTGGCGCTCGGAACGGTTACATCGTTTGTGGGAATCGGCGCGCTGGCCGGCAGCGTTCTGGCAACGGCCGCACGGCCCGCGAAAAGCCGGACAAAAGTGATTTTTCTCTGCTGCGCGTTTTCGTTTCTGTGCGATATTCCCCTTGCGCTGGGCCGGTCCGCCGCCGTATGGGCGGCAGCCGTCTTTGTGGGGAATCTGCTGGTCCCTCCGCTGAACGCAAACCTGACGGTTCTTATGCGCACGAAAATCCCGGTGGGAATGCAGGGCCGCGTTCTTTCGGTGCGCAGCGCGCTTCAATATTTTACAATACCGCTTGGACTTTGTATCGGCGGAATTTTATCCGACAAAGTGCTGGAACCGTTTATGCGGAAACCTTCCGCATTCCAACACCTTGCCGCCGCAATGCTTGGTACGGGAAATGGCTCCGGAACGGCAATTATTTTTTTGTTTACCGGAACCCTCGGCTTTCTTGCCGGCTGGCTGTGCCTGAAAAGTCCGTGGTTCCGGGAACTGGATTCCTGAAAAACACCTCCCATGAAAACTCATGGGAGGTGTTTCAATCCGGTCTGTAAAAATTAATAGATATTATACTAACCGTCAATTCGATTCATCACTAGGCCGGTGATCAGCTTAGGATAAAAATATGTGGATTTCTGCGGCATTTTTTCACCTGCCGCGGCGACATCGCGGATCTCAGTTACACGTGTCGGATTTAAAATAAACGCGCACTGGCTCTGCCCGTTTTTCACGGAGTCAATCGCTTCCCGGAATGAGCGGGTATAAGTGAGGTTGACCTGATTCGCCATATTTTCTTTGTCAATACCGAGAAGCCGCTCTAAAATCAGGCTGTGCAGGACGGAGACATCCAGATTCCGGTAGGCGCCGCTTTTATCCGGCAGAATTTGAGCCATGGCATTTCCATCTTTAAGGACAAGAAGCGTCCAATCTTCGCCGCCGGTGTAAAAAGCAAACGCCTTTTTGCCGCGCTGATAATAATCGTTCAGAGCTGGTTCGATTTTGCCGGTATCTTGACACGGAATGACCTCAAACTGATCGGCACAGGCGCGCAGCAGCCCGGCGGGATCAAAGTTCTTCAGCCCGCGGACAAGGCGGTGCGTGGGAAATACGACCAGCCCTTCATGTTCCATATCAACCAGCATCATCATGACGTAGTTCTCGCCGCCTGTGGCAGTTCCCTGCTTCTGCCGCCAGCGGCGGTAGTTCAGCGCCGTTTCGTAGCGGTGGTGCCCGTCGGCAATATAAAGTTTCCGGTTTTCAAAATCGCCGCAGATAGCCCGAATGGCCTCTTTATCGTTCACAATCCACATGCGGTGCGTGACCGCGCCGTCTGAAAATTCATAGCGCGGCCTGCCGGAGGAGAGCGCATCCAGCCGGTGGGTGGTCATGTGCGTTTCATCCATATAAAGCGAATAGATCTGGCTGAAATTACAGCCGGTCGCTTTCATCAAATTGAAGCGGTCTTCCTTGGCTTTGGAAAGCGTCTCTTCGTGCGGAAGAATAATCCCTTTGGAGAATTCCTCCAGACGGACAAGGCCGATAAAGCCCTTAACCTTTTTCTTTTGCCCATAAGCTTCAAACTCTTCTTCATAAATGTACAGGCCGGGATCGGTATCCTGCCGAAGGACGCCGCCGTCTATCCATGAATGCAAGGTCTCACCTGCCTGCGCATAGGGGTTTTCACCTTTCGGCAGTTCCAGCCGGATGACGTTTTCCGGGTTTTCAGCCAGATAAGCAAGGCGCTGTTCCTCACTGATAATGTCATAAGGGGGGCAGGTCAGCTTTGCGATGTCTCCGGCTTCTGACGAATAGCGCAGGGCCCGGAATGGTTTGATTTCCGCCATATCTTTTCCACCGTTTCTCCGCGCGGATCTTTCCGCCGTCCACTCCGCGCGGAGAGCGGCGGCTTTTTTGGCGCAGCATTGCGCTGCCATTTTAAATCTCATTATACCCGGCCTCCCCTCCCCCTGTCAATTTCTTCGGTGCCGGAAAGCAAAAAAAGAAAGCCGCGCCACCCGTTATACGCCGCCGAAGTGGAAAACAATCCCGGCGGCGGCGGAGACGGCAATCCAGACGATCGGGTGGAGCTTCTTCGTCTTTTTTACGCCGCGCGTCAGGAAAAGCAGAACGGCCGCCAGGGCAACGGCTTTCCAGTCGAGGACTTTCCAAAAGGAAGCGGCCGGCACCGCAGAAGGCAGAAATGTTATGGCGGCCACCGACAGGCCGGCGGCAGCAATCAGTCCGGTAGAAGCGGGGCGAAGGCAGTAAAATGCCTTTTTTACAATATCATTGTCTTTAAAATTGCGAAGGAAAACGGCGATCATCAGGACGATAATAACGGAAGGCGTGATAAGGCCTATGGTAGCGACAATAGAGCCCGGAATACCGGCAGTGGTAAATCCAACGTAGGTAGCCATATTGACCCCGATGGGTCCGGGCGTGGATTCCGAAACAGCGATCATGTTTGCCAGCTGTTTTTGCGTAAACCAGCCGGTGGTGTCTGCGATGCGGGATAAAAACGGAAGCGTTGCCAATCCGCCGCCTACGGCAAACAGGCCGGTTTTGAAAAACTCCCAGAAAAGGCGGATAAGAATCATGCTTTACGCCCCCCTCTTTTTGCCAGCGCCAGAATGACGCCGATCGCCGAGGCGGCAACTACAAAAATTGCCGGCGAAATATTTAAAAAGAACGATCCGACCGTTACAGCCAGAAAAATGCAGAGGGTGAGAACATCTTTTACCGAACTTTTCCAGAGCTTGCAGATCGCGTTGAAAATGAGGACGCAGACGCCCACCCGGATTCCGGCAAAAGCGTTCTGCACGGGCGGAAAACTTGAAAAGTTGGAAATCAGACCGGCCAAAAAGGTGATGATGACGACGGACGGAAAAACAACGCCGAGCGTTGCTACAATCCCGCCGGCGACGCCGCGCCTTTTGTGGCCGATAAAAGTGGCGGTGTTCACCGCAATAACGCCGGGCGTACACTGGCCAATGGCAAAATAATCCGCCAGTTCTTCTTCTGTGGCCCAGCCCTTGTCTTCCACCAATTCCCGCTGAAGAATCGGCAGCATGGCATATCCGCCGCCGAAAGTCATGACGCCAACTTTGGCGAATGTAAGAAATAGTTCCATTAAACTACCCATCTTTTTCTGAATGCCCCCTGATTTAGTATTATCCTTAGGATAACATATTTTTAATTATATTGAAAATATTTATTTTATTGCAGATTTATATTATAATCATATAAATGACAGAAATGGGGGCGTGAAGGATGGATATCCGGCAGCTGACCTATTTTGCAGCGGTTGTAAACGAAGGAACCATGACGGCCGCGGCCAAATCGCTGCACATTTCACAGCCGCCGCTCAGCACGCAGATTCGGCTTCTGGAACAGGAACTCGGCTGTACGCTTTTTAACCGGGATACGCGGCATATTCAGCTTACGGACGCGGGTCGGATTTTGTATCAGCGCGCCTGCGTGATTCTGGATATGGTTTCATCGGTGCGGAACGAGATGGCGGATATCCAGGCCGGTTCTGCGGGAACGCTGCGGCTGGGCGTAGTGTCGTCCATCTGCGGATATGTGTTTCCGGAATGGCTTCGGCGTTTCTGCGGCAGCCGTAAAAAGCTGAAATTTGAACTTTACGAAGGAAATACCTATCAGCTGCTGGAACAGGTGCGATCCAATCAGGTGGAGCTTGCGTTCGTCCGCACGCCTTTCTCTGCGCCGGATCTGGGCTGCGTCCGGCTCAGGGATGAGCCGCTCTGCGCGGTGGGACGGCCCGGTTTTTTCCCAGATGCGGATAATGCGGTGCGGCTTAGCGGACTGACGCGCGCGCCGCTGATTTTTTACCGCCGGTGGGAGCAGATCCTGACGGATGCGTTCCGCAAAGCCGGCCTGCGCCCGTCCCTTTTCTGCGTGAGCGACGACGCCCGCACAACCGTCGGCATGGCGGAATCCGGTTTTGGAATCGGAATTGTCCCCCGCTCCGCCGTTCCTGAAAAGCTGGCGGCTCCCAACGTCTGCCGGGTGATTGACTGCCCGGAATTCCATTCCCGTATCTGCGCCGTTTACCGCAAAGGTATGTATGTTTCCTCAGCGGCTCGTCAATTTCTGGATCAAGTACGGGCGGAGTGCCGGCGGCAGCCCGGCGTTTTGCCCGTTTCATCCGCGGAACGCGCGGCGCCCGTTCAGAAAACAGCCGAAAAGAGGTTTGAAAATGGCTGAGAAATTTATTGTGATTCCGGATTCTTTTAAAGGTTCCCTGTCTTCTGCGGAGATCTGCGGAATTATGGAGCAAAGCATACGGACGCAGTATCCCGGCGCGGACGTTGTGCCGGTTCCCGTGGCAGACGGCGGCGAGGGCAGCGTGGATGCGTTTTTAAATGCGCGGGGAGGCGAAAAAAGATTTGCGGAAGTAAAAGGCCCATACGGCGAACCGGTCCAGGCGTGCTACGGGGTCGCAGACGGCGGTACGGCCATCATTGAAACGGCATCCTGCGCCGGGCTGCCGCTGGCCGGAGGCCGGGCCGATCCGGGTTCCGCCACAACCTACGGCGTTGGGGAACTGATTGCAGAAGCGGCGGCATCCGGGTGCAGGAAAATAATCGTCGGTCTGGGAGGCAGCTGCACAAATGACGCGGGAACGGGCATGGCGGCTGCGCTTGGCGCAAAATTCTATGACGGAGCTGGAAAAGAATTCGTTCCGGTGGGAAGCACCCTGGAAAAAATCACCCGGATTGACCTTTCAAAGCTCAATCCAAAGATGAAAGACACGGAGATAACGGCCGTATGCGACGTTGACAATCCGCTGTACGGGCCGAAAGGGGCCGCTTATGTTTTTGCCCCGCAGAAGGGAGCGGACGAAAAGACCGTGCGTCTGCTGGACGGCGGCCTGAAGCATCTTTCGGACGTGATCCGAAGGGATCTTGGCGTGGATGCGGCGCAGATTCCGGGTGCTGGAGCAGCGGGCGGAATGGGAGCCGGCATAACGGCCTTTCTGCACGCAAAACTGAAAATGGGCATAGAAGCCATGCTGGATACCGTCCATTTTGACCGGCTGCTGGAACATGCCGATCTGGTATTCACCGGCGAAGGAAAGATCGATTCCCAGAGCCTCCGCGGAAAAGTAATTTCAGGAGTTGCAAAAAGGGCTAAGCGTGCCGACGTCCCAGTCGTTGCGGTCGTTGGAGACGCCGGCAGCCAGATTGATGAAATTTATTCCATGGGCGTCACGGCCGTTTTCAGCATTAACCGAATCGCCGCCGGGATGGAAGAGATGAAAAAGAGGAACCGGGAAGATATGCGTTCTACGATGGACGATATTCTGCGCCTTTTAAAGCGGATCGGCTTCTAAGACCCTGCCAGGCGGGCGGTTCACCGGTCCTGAAAATAGTCCTTGATAATGCGGATAATCCTTTCGGCAGCATGGCCGTCCCCGAACGGATTCACCGCGTTTGCCATACGGCGGTAAAAAGTCGGATCATCCAGCAGCTGGGACGCAGCCCGAACGATATCCTGCGTCCGGACTCCCGCCAGCATGGCTGTCCCGGCTTCGACCGCCTCCGGCCGTTCGGTTTCGGTCCGCAGAACCAGAACAGGCTTCCCCAGAGAAGGCGCTTCTTCCTGCAGGCCGCCCGAATCCGTCATGACAAAATAGCTCCGGCCGATCAGGTTGTGCATATCGAAGACACCCAGAGGGTCCGTCAGGCAGATGTTCGGAATCCCGGAGAGCGCGGAACAGACTGTTTCATGGACGGAAGGATTCGGATGGACCGGCCAGATAATCCGGGCATCCGGATGGCTGCGGGCGATTTCTTTTACGGCAAGGCAGATATTGCGGAGGGGCCCGCCGATATTTTCACGGCGGTGAGCCGTTACCGTAATATTTTTCTGCCCGGAGCCAAAATGAATCTGCCGCAGGCTGCTGTTCTGAAACTGATAATCAGGGCGGAAGATGCTTTTGACGACGTCAATCGCCGTATTTCCCGTCACGTACACATTCCGGGTGATATTTTCCTTTTTTAAATTGGACTGGTTGATTGCTGTAGGGGAAAAATGAAGAGTTGCAATCCGTGAGATAATCTGCCGATTCATTTCCTCCGGGAACGGAGAATACCGGCTGTAGGTCCGAAGCCCCGCTTCTACATGGCCCACCGGAATCTGATGATAAAACGCCGCGAGGGCGGCCGAGACAGAGCTTGCCGTGTCGCCGTGGACCAGGACGAGATCCGGCTTTTCCCGGAGAAGGATCGGATCGAGGCCCTGCAGCACCCGGGCGGTGATATCGGACAGGGACTGTCCCGGCTTCATCAGGTTCAGGTCATAATCCGGACGGATGGAGAACGGGCGCAGCACCTGATCAAGCATTTCCCGGTGCTGGGCCGTAACACAGACGACGCTTTGTATTTCCGCATCGGCTTCCATCTTTTGAATCAGGACGGACATTTTGATGGCTTCCGGACGGGTGCCGAACACACTCATCACTTTAATTTTTTTCGTTTCTGACGCCTCCTTTGCCGCCCGCTACGGGCATTTGCCGGCGTACACGAGCAGCGGCATGCACTGGTCAAAAGCGGGATAATCCCCCGTTTTGGAATCGCCGAAAGCGCCGTACGCACCAAGTTCGGCGTCACTGCTGCGGTAGCGCTCCATTTTCTGGATCGCCGCGTTGTAAAGCCCGCGATCTCCCTCTTCTTCTGCAATCAGCGCAGCCAGCGCATAAACTGCCGTGGAATGGTAGTCATACCCCGCGACGACGCTTCCGTCCACGTGGTACCGGGCGGCAAGCCCTTCGCCGGAAACCTGTTTTTTCAGCCACGCAAGGCTTTGCGGTTTCAGTTCCCCGGCCTTTGCAAGGTTCCACAGCGTATAAAGCGCTTCCGACATGTTCAGATCGTCCGACGAATAGCTTTTCCCATCATAATCGTAGGAAGAACGGTAAAGGGGAAACTGATCCGATATATAGCCGGCCTGCACGGTTTTAAGCGCGTTTTCCGCCACAGAGCGGAAGCGGGTATCCTCCTCGGCCATTCGCCGCAGGACGGAGATATCGGCGTAGCAAAGCGGAAGGGAATGGCTTTTTTTGTCCGATTGAAAATCGTAAAAGCTCACAAGGCGGCTGTTTTGGACACAGTCCCGGTAAACAGCCCCGCGGACGGAATCGGCCGCCTGCCTGTATCCGCCCCAGGCAGAATCGGCGTCGGCCAGGGCCGCCCAGATGCGCAGGTCATCCAGAGCGGCGTTTGCCCCGGCGGTTTTTCCTGCCGAAGTGACATACCAGGCCGCAAGCCCGTCTTTTTCCATTTTTTCTTTTGTAAATTCCCATGACGAATCAAACAGGGACTTGTTTTTTGAAAGAACCGCGTACTGCATCATAAGGCCCTGCGTTTCGCTCAGGACATCGTGCCCGCCGGGAGTCGATCCGGAGTCTTTTGCGTTGCAGTACACTCCGCCGCCCTGGTTTGTCATATTCTTGGAAATAAAAGCGGCTGTGGCGGCATCCCCGCCGTGCAGGGCGTATTCCATCAGCCCTTCACAGTCCCCCGCCGTCAGCAGGCCGGACGCATATGCCGCAACATTCCCCTGGCTGTTCAGCACCACGGCGGTCGGGATTTCCTGGATTCCCCAGGCCTTATAGGCCGAGAGGCCGCGGTCGAACCAGTTCGGAAAAGAAACGCCGAGGGAGCTGAGTTCGGAAAGGGCTTTGCTCTGCGTCTCTTTTTGGGAGTCCAGCTTGTCGATCAGCAGGACCTGGGCGCCGTTGTGTTCTGCAATTTCTTCGATCTTTTTGGCACCCGAAAGCTGTTCCCGGCAGTATTTGCACCAGCTTGCCCAGAATAGAAGCACGGCCGGGCGCCCCCGCAGGGAAGAGAGTGAAACGGTTTTTCCATTTGCATCCGTAAAATCCGTTACGGGCGGCGCATGACCGAGTTCCAGATTCTGCGGGAGCTTGTCCTCGGGGACGGCAAGCGTTCCGGTTTTGGATTCCGGACTGCTTGGCTCTGCTTTCTGCGGCGAACGCCACCAGATTAGGATGGCGATGATCAAAACCGCCAGAAAGACGATCCCCGCAAAACAGAACTTCTCCGGGCGGCTGAGCGGCATTCGCTTATTCATCCGCCGTTCCTCCAATCACTGCTTATTTTCGCTTTTGCCGTCCGGCGGCTCAGGCGGCTCGGGCTTTGCCAGGGCGGCGCTTACCGTGATGCCCACGTGGCCCTCGCGCAGGGCCTTTTCAATGTCAAACCGGGAATGCAGCGCCTGGCTGCGCAGTTCCATCAGACGTTTTTCTTCTTCGGCAAGACTGCGAAGGTGTTCTTTGCGCTCTGCCTGTTCCCGCGCTTCTTTCAGCCCGCGCGCTTTGGCGGCCGCCGCACGCTCGAAACAGCTTTGGTTAATATAGGCCACCGCCATGCCGGCGAAAACGGCGAAAACCGGCAGGATATGATAGTGGTAGCGGTTCTGGTTTTCTACCAGCAGGTGCAGGGCCATGGTGCCCAGAAAAAGAAGGACCAGAGAATAGGACGCGTTGGGCTTTTTCTTCCACAGGTAAAGGCCGAGCACACCGGAGAGCACAAGCATGATAAGGTAATAAAGGTCACTTATGTCCATCATGCGGTAGAGGAATGTTTTCCGCTGCGGCGTTAAATTCCCCTGCTGATCCATAAAGAGAATATTCCATGAAGCTCCGTAATCGTCGTTTCCCCAAAGCACCTCAAATTTGTGGACCATCAGATTGAAATTTGCCTTGGGGCTGCCGCAGAGCCGCTTGAAGGCCAGATCCCGGCACGCCTGATGAGCCTTTGCTGCGCTTTGGGTGGAATCAAAAGCCTTATACAGGTAATCCGAATCTTTTTGATTCCAGCCGCCGGAAGACTGCGTGTTGAGGCCGACAAGCAGGTTGTAGCCGTAAGAGACAGAGCTTGAAGCAAGACTGCGGTTCACCGTATACCCGACGTTCAGGGAGAAGAAAGCGGAGAACAGCAGGTACGGGCACAGCACCAGCAGGCAGCGTTTCCAGCCGCGGCTGATCAGCCGCAGTCCAAGGGGAATATCGTTCCGCAGCCGTGCGGGAAGTTTCATTTTCCCCGGGATCATATAAATCAGCAGGGCGATCAGAAAAATCACGGCTAAAGGCCGGATGACGCCGGCAAACGCAAGGAGAACCCCCAGACCCGCAAGCTCCAGAACGCAGAGCCATGGGTGGGCGGCAGTGCCGCCGAAATCCTGGAGGGAAGCGACAAACAGCCAGACACAGCCCATCAGCAGAAAAGTGAAAGCATATTCGCCCGCGACAAAATTGCCGTACAGGATCTGGGAAGGCCAGAAAGCCGCTGCACAGAGACCGGCAAAACCGCCGATTCGGCCGGAAAGGCGGCGCACAATTCGCCAGACAAAGAACACCGTTCCCACGCTCAGGGCAACGTTAAAATACTGTGCCGCCGCAACACTGGTGCCGAACATGCGGAAAACAGCCGCCAGCACCAGCGGGTAGCCGAGGACGTGCGGAAACATGGCGACATAATCGCAGTAGCCGGGGCCGTCTTTCAGCAGGGTTCCCTCATTCAGCATCTGGGCGATCTCATAATAGGTTTTGTAATCGGACTGCGGGGCCATCGGCATCGTCTGTACATAGTGCACACGGATTGCCGCGGATACGCAGAGCACGGCAACGGCCAGTACGTTTTCAGCCCAGAACGCAGCGTGCGGATGCTCTTCGGCGCGGCGCGTTATCTCCAGGCGCGCCCAGATTACGCCGAATACAATCAGCAGAATCCCCATGCACAAAAGCAGGATCAGAAATATCCCTTTGAGATAATACGGATACTCCTGCCCGGCACCAAGTTTGCTTAATGTACACACGATCGCATAGAGGATCGCGATCCCGTACACGGTCAGGGCGAAATACATAAACCCGTTTCGTTTGATCTCCATCAGGAGCCGCCTTTCTGTTCCGATCCCCGGTTCCGTGAAATTAGACCGGCCGTTTACTTGTTTTCTTCATCCCGGTGGCGCCTTGCGCGCAGGATAACCAGAATGACCGCGAGCAGCAGGATCAGCATAGCAAAAGTGGATACCAGTGTAAAGACGACGGCGCTGCGGTTCTGCTGCAGGGTTTCACCCAGGGAAGGAGATTTTTTCTCCTGGTCTTTGAGAAATGTATAGTTCTTCGTTTCAAAATCGCTGTCAATCAGGAATGCGTCGCCGGAAAGGGTCCAGCGCTTTGTCTGTTCGGCAAGGTAACTGCCGATGGCGGCGAGGTTCGCGTCCTTAGAGCCGGAAACCGCCAGGATGGCCTTGCCGGAGGCGTAAGGGGAGCGCAGGAGCTGCAGCACGCCGATATCCGCGGCGTAATCGTCGCTGAGAAGCAGCTGCTTATTGCTGGCAAAACGGCTGCCGCCCGGAACATAGGCAAAGCTCAGCTTATCATTCAGGGAAGCCAAAACTTTATTATCCCGGTAGGTTCCCAGGAGGATCAGATTTGATCCATAATTTGCTTTGCTGAATTTGGATGCCCGGACCACGCTCAGGCTGCCGTATGGGCTGACGCCGTTCCCTTCCATGGCAATAACTTCCCCGAGGGTGTTCAGTTCGGTGCTGCTCATTGAATCGGGAATGACGACGCAGGTGCTGTTGAACAGCCCCAGCTTCTGGAACGGATACGGGCGCGTGTCAAAACTGTACCGGCTGCCCTGGCCCACCGGCAGGTAAAAGGTGGAATTGCCCATGACATAAGCCCACGGCATTTCGTCGGCCCGCTTGGTACAGTAGAGATCCTCCAGTTCCAGGTCAAACGCAATTTTGATGCTGCCCGCGTAAGTACCCACCACATCCGACGGCAGAAGGAAAGAAAGCGTATCCCCCCCGGCGCGGCTCCGCTCGAGCTTTTTGCTGCACACCGGCACATTGCCCCAGTAAACGGTGACAAGCGAACGCTTGAAATCCAGATTGTCACTGTAGCGGAAATTGAGGACAACCTTTCCCCCTTCGGACAGGATAAAACCTCCCGAAAGCGGAAGGAAGACTTCCTGCTCATGGTGGAACGGCCCGATAAACGAGAGGCCTCCGCCTGTAATGCCCTGTACCGTATAATTGTTGGCAACCAGGCCGCTCAGCTTTGAATTTTGGATCACCGTATCCGCCGACCCGGCCTTGACACAGGCGAAAGACTTTTTTTCCTGGGAGACGCGGTCACTGTCCATCAGCATGGCAGCCCCTTCATACAGCGCCTTCACATTGTCGGAAGTGACGACCAGCGTTTCCCCGCCGGAATCAGCAGCTTCAAAGACGGCGGCGTTCTTTTGAAGGCTGACGCTGCTCTGCTTTTCCGCGGCGGCAAGCGAAGCGGGAAGCTCACTCCTCAAGGCGACAACCACGCGGTGCCTGATCCCGTCCCGGCCGTACTGGCTCAGCTCTTTCAGCGAAATCCGGTCTTCACCGTCGGTTTTTCCGCCGAGATCCGCGCGCAGCAGAAGGGCGGAAACCATCTCTTCACCCGAAGCGCCTGCTGGGACATATACGGCGCAGTCCTTTCCGGTGCCGTCAACGGATGACAGAAAAGGGTAGGGGTAATAGGAAAGCTCCTGGCGGGCGTCCACCGTTTCGTAGCCGACCTGCACCAAAGAATTTTTACTTATGTTCACCCAGTTTGCACCGGAGAAATCGTCCAGGCACCCGTTGTCATCGTACAGGCGCACAAACCCGCTGACGGTCAGTTTGTTGTACCCGGTTTTTAATGCGGATACCGGGATTTCAATGTAAGCCACCTGCGTTTTGCCGGAGCCGTAATCCACTTTGCAGGAGGAAACGGGCGTGGAGTTTACGAAAAACGTGAGAGAAGCGGGCACATTCCGGATCAGCGGGCTGACACTGAATTCAATCCGCGCGAAGGCGTAGACGGTTTTCCAGTATTTTTCCACGCTGAAATAAAATTCACTGCTTTTGTAGATGCCGCTGAACAGCTGGTCACTGCTGAAAGAGAAAATTTTCCGGTAGCTCGCGGCGGGCTCTTTCGGTTCTTCGGTGACCGGAGAAGCGGCTGACGAAGGATCGGAAGCCAGCACTTTGCCGGCCAGGCTGTCGGGTGATGTCTGCTTTGCCGTGCCGGCCGGCTGAGACGCGGAGGAGGCTGCGCCGTTTTCGGCGGTTCCCTGCCCGTTTTGAGCGGATGCAAAAGGCGCGGCGCACGTGAACAGCACCCCTGTGCAGAGTATCAGACACGCAAGGATCTTCCCAAACTGTTTTCCTTTCATTGCTTCCTCCCCATCGGCATTGTGTCAGATTTGAATTTCGAGTTTTCGCTGTTTGTGCTTTCCACATAGCGGACCGTTTTATCCCACTTTACTTCCCGGTGGAATAAATGATCCATGATGGAAAGGTAAACGGCCCGTATCATGACAAAGACCCATAATTTTGCATAGGTAAACAGCATCAGTGTAACAAGCGCCGCAGACTGAAGGCTGAATTCGTTCCGTTCCAGCGACAGGGTAAGCATCATGTCGGCGATAAACACCACAATGGCCATTCCCCACAGGAGGGAAGAAAATCCGGCCAGCTTTACGTGGATGAACCCCATCAGCCCGCCCACGAAGATCACGTCGGACGTGATCAGCGAAGACAGCATCAGCACATAGACCATGGCAAAATAAAGCGTATCCAGCCGCATGGGCCCGGCTTTGGGATCAAAAGTATATTTGAAATTTTTAACCAGTACGTAGAGATTTCCCCTTGCCCAGCGCGTGCGCTGGCGGAACCAGACGCTCAGGAGGTAAGGCTCCTGCTCCCAGGTGACCGACTGCGGCAGAAATTTAATGTAATACCCCATGCGGTAAATCCGGAAACTGATTTCGGTGTCTTCACTGAGGGCTTTTACATCCCACCCTCCGATTTTTTCGATAATATCGCGGCGGATGAGGTAATTGGTGCCCGGAATGGTGCAAAGCCTGAAAAAGAACGATCTTCCCGCCTGGTTCATACATTGATGCGCCAGCGTTTCAATATTGACAAACCGGGTAAGCAGCGAGGCATTGCGGTTCCTTGTGCGGAATTTTCCGACGGTGGCGCCGATTTTCGGGTCCGAAATTAAATTTTCTGTCAGAATCCGCAGCGCGGAAGGCTCCGGGGTATTGTCGGCGTCGTAGACGGCAATCAGGCTGCCTTTTGCCACCGAGAGACCAATGTTCAGGGCATTTGACTTGCCCGCGCCCCCTACGGTGCGGTCGGTGCTGATCACGATCAGGCGGCGATCCGAATACTCCCGCTGGATTGCCTGCAGGATTTCCAGCGTATTGTCGTCGGAATTATCATTGATAATAATAATCTCGTACCTATTTTTCGGATAGTCAAAATTCAGCAGGGAGCGGACGGTCCTGCCAAGGACGAGAGCTTCGTTGTGTGCCGGGACCAAGATCGACACCATGGGGTATTGGCCGCCCGGGGGAGGATTGCTGCCGGAAGAAACGCTGCTTCTCAAAATATACCGGAAGCCGCCGATGCTCAGAAACGCGTAAATCGCCATAAAAAGCCAGATTGTAACAATGGCGTAAAGAGAAGCCGCGTCTGCAACGGACATTCAATCACCCCGCTTTCATGATTTCATGATAGGATCAGCCCTTTTTGGGCGGGACGTCTTTCCCGGAGGGACGCCCGCCGCTGCTGTAGAAAAAGCGGCGGTGCATCTGCCTGCGGGCAAAATAGGTGCATAGAAGAAAAATCCCGATTGCCGCCGCCGCAAAAACAATCAGCACGTGGTTCTGGTTCTGAAGATCCGCCGTAGCACGGTACAGCATGGTGCGCTTGTAGTTATGGTTTGAACTGCAGGACTGGGGCGTATAGCTCAGCGCCGCTTTTTTTCCATTGACCGTAAGGATGCTGCCGTCCCACGTAAGCTGACCGCCGTTGAAGTATTCCGTCTGGCTCATGTCCCACAGGCTTTTGAGCGGAACGGCGGAGTCCCGCGCCGCACGGACGGTTTTCATCACCTTTTCCGATCCCTCGGAGGCGTCGACATACACCGCGCCGGCGCAGCAGTCCAGAAAGCCGGTGTTCTCGGTATCCAGGCTGATAGCCGGAGAAATAAGCTGAACGCCCAGGCGGACAAAATCGTTGGTTGCCAGTTTCAGGTCCAGGCATTCCCCCGCCGTTCCGTCATTGTAAACGAACAGGGTGCGGTACCGGCCGAGGGCTGTGCGGAGATCCTCGTTATAGATCCAGCTGCGGGGGATTTCCAGCGCCACCGGGTAAACCTGATTGGCAAAATAATTATCGGCCGCGTCCGTCAGTTTCTGCTGCAGGTCTGCCGCGCTGAGGGTTCCCTGCACAATGGGGGCGTGCAGAATCACTGCCCCGCCGTTTGCCTGAGCATAGCGCAGCACTTCGCAGAACTGCTGCATAGCCGGATAGTCCGCATTCTGGTAGATGGGCATCACACTGATTACAAAACTGATCTTTTCCTCCGCCAGCTGCTTTACGGTTGAAAGCAGGCGATGCGGGTCCGTAAAGGGATAAACGGAATCAATCACGACAAACTGCGCGTAGCTGTGCGGCTTATCATTGTACGGCCACAGCCACAGAGCGGTTTCCTGCTCCAGCACCGCCCGCGCAAAAGAGGTGGTATAGTCGGTCATGGGGAGGTACCGCACCGTTCCCCAACCCATGACAAGCGGCTGCCTGCCCTCGGAATCTGAAAGCGACCCCGCCGTGTAGGTCGGTTTCTGCGGCAGGCTCAGGTTGTCCAGTGTAAGCAGCTGGGTAAAGGTATGGTTCCCGGCGAATGTATAAGAGGCAACCGCACTGTTTCGGCCGGAAGCCGGCTTTCCGCGCGGATAACGGGCGGGGTCCGGCACAGTGCCGGGCAGGCATCCCAAAAGGAGCACGCGCCCGGAATAGCCGGAAAGCAGGGCCTCTGTTTCTGCGGAATCTTTCAGCCCGCAGCACACGACCGACTGATACCGGGAAATCCGCTCTGCAGCTTGTTTCTGCGGCAGGTAATCGGCGGAGTGTCCCAGATAAGTCATGGTTTCCACTACGCTGCACAGGCTGTTCCGGCCGGCACTGTCTAATTGGTTGGGGTAAATAATCAGGATTTCGGATTTCTGGGTTTTGGGGGCGGCCGTGCTTTGGGGCGCCTGCGAAGTTTCTCCGCCGCTTTTCGTGATAATGTTTCGCAGGGAGTCTGTGTCCGCATGGGCACAGACCGGAAACCAGGACAGCAGAACACCGATTGCCAGCAGGCAGGCCAGCCGTTTACACGTCATACTGCAGCTCGCTTTCCACTTTTCGGCAGAAAGGGATCGCGTCCGTTCCGAACTCCGGCTGATACTGCACGTAGGCAATGCGCACCTCTACTCGGATCGGCCTGTCGGTAATTCCCTTAAAAGCGTCTTTCTGTTCGAAAGCATGCAGCAGCCGGCGCTTCACGGCAACGGAGCCTTCCGCGCCGCAGAAACAGATAATGCCGACGGAACCGTTTTGGTCAATCGAATAGACGCGGTCTTCCAGACGGAGGGTATCCTGAACAATTTCGGCAAGCCGCTGGCGGAGGCGCTCAAACCCGCGGCGCGGAAGGATGCTGCGCAGCTCGTTGAGGTAGCGCAGCTTAATCAGCATCAGCCCCATTTCGGCGCCGCTCCGGCTGGAGAGGGCCATCGTTCGCGCAAGGTTGGAATACATGCTGCGCAGGTTTTCCAGCCCGGTGAGCGGATCGACGACCGTCAGCTCTTCCACCTGCCGATGGAGAATGGAATTTGCTGTTTCGGAGGCGGAATACTCGCGGATAAACAGAGTAAGGCCCGCGAGAATGCCCAGCGGCAGAACAATCCACAGGTAAGCCGTGTTCTCAATGGAGACATGTTCAGAAAGGTAGAAGAACAGCTTGTAAGCGGCAAATGCCAGAATCTGAAAGCCGGTCAGCACAACCGCGGCAGACGGCACCCGGAACACCACCAGAATGATCGTGACGAACTGCAGGAGCAGCATCAGAACATTCTGCATCAGGAGCGCAGAGGGTGAAAGCGCAACGATCATGGTGCCGACAAACAGGCAGACCAGAAACAAAAGCATACCGACATCCTGCAAAAGCAGAATACGGCTTGTGAATACGGTTTTCAGGCTTTTCTTCATTTTCCGTCCTCCCCGGTTTCAAAAATGTTTAATCGGTGAAGAATCTCCGTGAGGGTAAGCAGGGACAGCAGATCAATGCATACGCTGAATATCAGGCAGTAGCGCGGAAGCTCCGGAGTCCCGCTGCGGATCAAAATATAGGCCGTATGCACCAGGCCGGCCGCCAAAATGGTCCAGAAGGTATCCAGCGCAATGGCGCGGGCCCTTGCCGGCATCCGGCGGGTATTCCACTTTGCCAGAAGGATACCGTAGACAATTGCCAGAAGAAGCAGGTACCCCAGCGTTTTAGGGGCCGACTGGATTTTAAAGTTGCTGAAAAGCGCAAACAGCGGCGTGCGGCCCCTCGCAGGCATTCCGGCCGAAAGCTCGTAGTTCCCGCAGTTCCCGCGCCGGACGTTGAACGCCGCGCGCACCCCGAGCTGAAGCAGGATCATCATGGAAACCGGATGCTTTGCGTAATACAGCACCAGGCGGGGCGTAGAATATTTGTTGTAAAATCCATTTGTAAGCTCCGGATTATCAGCCCGGGAAAACGGGTAGCTGCTGTAGGAGGAAGCATCCGTCAGCGTTTCAAACCGCGGATCAATCCCAAATTCAGAAAGCGTTTTTTGCGGGTTGGTGGATTCCAGCAGAACGCCGCTAGTCATGGCGTTGAATTTAGAGTCCTGACTAAAGCGCGAACTGCTGCAAGTGAGGGAACCGAAGCCAGACAGAATGAGGACCGCGGCCGAAAGAACCGCAACAGCCCGGGTGGGGCGGTTCGCCTTATCCATGGTCATCTGCCGCAGGCAGAACACAGCCAGCACGAAACCGATCAGGGCGCAGTGCTGTTCACACAAAGACAGCCCCGCACCAAAAACGGCGAGAAGCACCAACCGAACCGTATCCCACCGGCCGGACCTTTGCAGCGAGAGGGACAGCCCCGCGCAGTACAGCAGGCCGATGAGCCACACGGCTTCCGGATAAAGGGAATTGAAGTAGGCAAGATAGGAAACATCGGCGAACATTAAGACCGCCACCACCCCAATGACGGTTCCTTCAGAAGCAAACCGCACGCGCAGCGCAACCTGTTTGACAAGAAACCAGAAGGCCGGAAGGTACAGGCACAAATAAATCAGGGCTAAAAAGCGCACATCAAATTCATTGCCTGATGAAAAGACGGCGTTCAGGCTCATTGCCGCGCGGATCAGCAGGATATGGGTGGAGAACCCAGAGCCCTGAACCGGCGCCGTGCGCTCATAGGTTCGGACAAAATAAGCGCCGGCAGCCTCTTTGGCATCGCCGGCGCGGTAGCGCAGTCCCGCCTGCTGCATGATAGTATGCAGCGAACCGTCGTCCGCCACCCCGATGCAGCGCGGCAGGAACAGAAGAATAACCGCAGAAGCACAGCAAAGGGCTGTTGCGGCTGCCGCGACGGACGACGCCGAATAATGCTGTGCCATGCGGTTGTTATATCGGTTCCGCAGGTTCTTGACCGTCCGCCAAAATGCGCGGACGCTGGAAATAAACCGTTTTAGGGACGGCTCGCTGTGTTTTGGCTGATAGGCCACACCTGCTGCCCCCCTTCTTCCCGCATGTTTTGCTAACCGGTGTTTCGCGGGCAGGCGCTCTCTTTATTTTTGCCCGAAGAATAAATTTATTATAAAACGTTCTATGAAATATTTCAATAGTGAAAATGTAAAATTGATCCAAACATTCTTCCGGCGCGCTGCTGGTGGAAATTCGGCCGGGGGACGTAGTTTATAGCTGTTTTCGGTAAACGGAAGGCGTAATGCCGGTTGCATGCTTGTAAACCTTTATGGAATAAAAAGAATCCGAATTTCCTACGGCTGCGGCGATTTCGGCAGTGCTTTTGTTTGTGGAGCAGAGAAGTTCCTGCGCCTTCTGAATCCGGTATTTCGTGACATGCTCGCTGAGCTGTTCCCGGTTTTCTTTTTGATAAGCGTACTGAGGTCGCTTTCACTGAGCTTGTTTTTTTCGGCCAGCTTTTGCAGGGAAATCGGCTTTTGATAATCGTTCTGAATATAATCGATAATGTTATGGATCATGGCATTGTCTGAAAGATAGTTTACATTGCTGGGGTGAGGGATCGCCGCGGCATTTTCCCGATCCAGCTTCTGCTTTCTTTTTTGGGCTTTCATGATCTTTGCATTCAAATGCTCGATATCGTCCAGCATTTGATTCATCTTTTCCGCCATCTCACCGATTTCATTATGCTCAATAACGGTGATGCGGCGCCCGGTGTCTTTGGTGTAGTCCTCCATAAAGGCAATTTGGCGCCGGATCGGTTTGATCATCCGCCAGTAAACCAGAAAGAGCATAAAAAAGGAAATCAGAATCACAGACAGATAAGTTTTGCTGCCGTGCACATACGAAACGCCGCAGGTTCCGCTATCTGCTGTAAAGTTTTTCGTAGTATTCTTTGATCATCCTTGCCGAGGAGAACTGCCAGCTCGACATCTCGATGCTTGCGCGCATCATTTGGACCCATGCGTCCCGATTCCTGTAAGCCGGGAGGATTTCTTCCGTCAGAACCTGATAAAGCGAACCGGCGTCAGATTCGTCACGGTTCTTTCCGGTATATCCGCCGCCGATCTGCCAGCCGTTGACGCCGTGCCGGCAGGCTTCCGGCCACCAGCCGTCGAGGACGCTGAAATTCAGCACGCCGTTCATAGCCGCTTTCATGCCGGACGTTCCGCTGGCTTCCATCGGCCGTATGGGATTGTTCAGCCAGACGTCGCAGCCGCGTGTGAGCATTTTGCCGATTTTCATGTCATAATCCTGCAGGAATACGACGCTGCCGCTGTATTTGCGGGCCCAGTTTACAAGGTTTCCGATAATCTTCTTGCCCTCCCGGTCGTTCGGATGTGCTTTTCCCGAGAAGATAATTTGTATTTTTTGTTCCCGAAGCAGTTTCCCGATTATTTTTTCGCTGTAAAAAATGAGGTCCGAGCGCTTGTAGGGGGCCGCGCGGCGCGCAAAACCGACCGTCAGCACATCTTCGCGCAGCCTTACGCCGTTCCTTCTGAAAACTTCCTCCAGCAGGGCGCGCTTGAGTTCCATATGGACCTTCCAAATGTCACCGCCGTTTTTATATGCGCTGATGATCTTCGGATCCTGCCATGTGCCGTTGTGGACGCCGTTTGTAATGGACAGGATAGAGCTTCCGCCCGGCACGCCGGCCCACATTTTGCGCGCAGTTTCGCCATGGAGCTTTGAGACGGCATTGGCCCTGCTGGAAAGGTACAGGCCGGCTGCCGTCATGCTGAACGGGGAACCGCCTATCTGGAGCATCTGCCCGTAAGTGAGCCCGTCATAAGCCCCCATGTACTGCAAAATATCGTGTCCGTGCGTTTCGTTCCCGGCTTTGACCGGGGTATGCGTTGTAAAAACGATATGTTTTCGGACATGCTCCAGCGCGTCGTCAAAATCCAGCCCATTCCCTTCCATCTGTTCACGGATCAGCTCAATGCCTGCAAACAGCGGGTGGCTGTCGTTGAAATGGTAGATATCAACGTCAATTCCGAGTTTGCGCAGGGCACGGACTCCGCCTATGCCGAGGAGCATTTCCTGTGCAATGCGCTCTTCTTCGAACCATCCGTAAAGCTGGCCGGTCAGACAGGAGTCCTGCTGCGGCAGGCAGGTATCCAGAAGATAAAGCGGGACGTTTCCGTACTGTTCACATTCCCACACTTTGGCCTTAACCTGCCTGCCGCGGATCAGCACTTGCACGGTTACACCCGTATCTTTCAAAAAATCATAGCGGTAATCGGGGAAGCAGTCGTAAAGGGTGCCGTCTCTGCCGATAATCTGGTGCGTATAACCCTGCCGCCACAGGATGCCGATGCCGACCATGGGGTATCCGCCGTCTTTGGCGGCCTTTAAAAGATCACCGGCGAGAATACCAAGTCCGCCGGAATAAATTTTAAAATCTTCATGCAGCCCGTATTCCATACAGAAATAAGCTACGCGCGGAAGTTTGTTAGTTTGATCCATTTCCATGCTCCTCCTTATTTTTTAGGTTGGATGGGTTCCCCAGACAGTCAATCCTGCCGATGACCGTTTCTCCGGGAGACAGCGGGAAGGGCTCATCCGTGCGGCAGCGGTGCGAACACAGCCCGCCGGGATGATACAGAATTTCCGCCTCCGGATTTCCCCGGGCCGCCTCTGCCGGAAGAATTTTCCCCAGCACCGGGGACTGTTTTTTTACACTGCGGTTTGCAAGGACAAACAGGCACTCTTCCCAGTCTTTATAGCATAGGAGCGTGAACTTTCTGCTGCCGAGCAGGGAGGGCTGCAAAATAAATTTGGACGGATCGCCGATAAGCCTGGAAAACCGTTTGCGCAGCGACAGGGCGTCGCAGAGCACCGTATCAATGCCGCCGCAGTCCTGCAGCCAGTGCAGGCAGCAGGTATCAAAAAGGGCAAGTTTTGCATACATCGGATCTGTTTTGGGGAGTACGTATTTGCCGCGTTCACTGTTGTCGAGCCCCAGGTTTACCGGCTGGATTTCAAGAAGTTCCTGCCCGTTATGGAGGATGGGCAGGGAATTTGGCATGAAACAGTTCAGCACCGTGAGCATTTTTAAAAAGCGGCGGTCGGGGTATAAAAGCGCCGCACGGGGCGTATCCGGTGTTTCAAGCGCCGCAGTTACCGGGACGGCCGACGGGAGCAGAGAGTTTTTTAATATATTTCGGTTGAAACTATCCTTTTGAAAATTTTTGTAATCCATATAAGTAAAACCGCTTATAAAGTCAAAACCGCTGCGGGAAGCCTGCCCGCTTTTTGCCGGGTTCAGTTCCTCGGACCACAGGATAAATTTGGGGTTCACGCGGCGCGAATTCGCAATGATGCGGCCGCAGAGTTCTGCCGGAAGCGCGTGAGCCATGTCAATACGTGCCCCGTCAATGCCGAATTTCTGTTCGTAAAACGGAATCACATTGGCAATATAGTCCCACAGTTCCCGGTTTGGGGCCTTTCCGCGGTACACGTTCAGCGAAGCGCCGTCCTGCATGATATACGGGGGCTGGCCGGGCTCCAGAAAAGCCTGTGCCGGAGCGCAGGAGTCGAAATAGAACCGCAGGTAAGTGACGTCTGTCCACGGTGGCTGCCGGTCGTTGATGATATCCGAAAACCCCGGCGCCGTTGTAACGCCGAACTGGTTTACGATTTCAGCGAAGGCGTCTTCCCCTCTTTCATGGGCCGCAGATATCTTCTTCCATTTTTCAGGATCAATCTGATCGGGCGACGGTGAAAAATACTCCAGATAACCGGTTGCCCGCGCGGTTTGATACAGGTTTTTCAGCGTATTGCCGTCGAGCCGGATATCCTTTTGGGATGTTTCAATGACAGGCGGGCGGAAATCTTTCTCTTTTTCGGCTTTGATCCAATAAAACCAGTCCGGGTGGGAATAGACAAGCTCGTTGTCGCGCGCTGCCGTCCGGAACGCAAAGTCAAGCATGACGCGTATCCCAAGCATGTGGCACGCTTCCACAAAAGCCTTGAATTCGAACTCCACATCCGTATCCCCCAGCAGGGGATCGTGCAGGCCTTCGTCAAGCGAGTAAAAATCCCTGATGGAATACGGGCTGCCCAGGCTGCCTTTTTTATATCTTCCGCTGTGTTTGAAAACCGGGAGCAGATACAGGATATCCGTTCTGAATTTTTTGACAAGCGGCAGAAGCGCCAGGCATTTTAAAAAAGTTCCGGACTTTATTTCTCCGTTTTCGCCGTGCGGCCACGCACTGAAGAACCGCGGAAGCATTGCATACAGAATATTTTGCGTAAGCGGCGGTTCCTGCCCGCCGGCCGCTTCATCTCGAACCGGTGCTGCTCCCAGAATGGACTTTTCGATATTCCATGAAAAAAAATCATACGGATTGACACTGATTTCTCCCGGCCTTTTTTCCGAAACCGTATAATCGGGAAACCCGGCGCAGTTCCATCTTTGCGGAACGTAAAAATTTCCGGAAAAGCCCGCGCTGCGTTCATGCAGAATTTTGCAGAGTTTTTCAACGCTATTCATATTAAATTCCTTTATTTTTTTAATTGTGCCGTTTCTGTAGAAGCCTTACGGGACCCGCCGGAGTATCCGGAAGGAATCCGGAGGAAATTCTGCGCCCGGCTTCAGTTCCGCGGGGCTTCCGGTCCACAGGTCGGTATATCTGCCGCAGAGCTTTTTTTCATGGAGCGGGACGGTTTCGCCGGCGTTGTTCAGAATGACAGCAATGCGGTCTCCGCCGGAAACGCGCTCATACGCAAACAGCCCGGAAACCGAGAGCTGACGGTAACCGCCGTAAACAAGCGTCAGGTTTTCCTTCCGGATCTGGATCAGTTTTGAATAGAATTTGAACAGGTCTCGGTCCTCTTCGTCTTTTTTCCACGGCATACATTTGCGGCATTCCGGGTCGTTTCCCCCGTCAAGGCCGATCTCATCTCCATAATATAGGTAGGGAATCCCAATATAGGTAAACTGGAACACTTCGGCAAGTTTAAGCCGTTCCGGCCGGCCGCCGCAGGAAGTGAGGAACCGCTCCGTGTCGTGGCTGTCGATAAGATTCAGCATGTTTCGGTTCATACTGTCGGGATAAAGCATGCGCTTGGAGGCAATTTCATCCGCAAAGCGCCTGCCGCTGATCTTTCGTTTGGCAAAATAGTCAAGAACAGCGTCGTACAAAGGGTAATTCATAATTCCGTCCAGTTCATCGCCGCGCATAAAGGCGTTGGACTGGTGATGGATTTCACCCATGACGACCGTTTCGCTGCGGATGCTTTTGATATACCGCCGGAACTTTTTCCAGAACGTATGGCTTACCTCGTCGCAGACGTCCAGGCGCCATCCGTCGATTTTTGCTTCTTTCGTCCAGTACCCCGCAACTTTCAGCAGGTAATCCATCACTTCCGGATTCGACGTATTCAGTTTCGGCATATACTCGAGTTTATCGGCAAAGGTAAGGTAATTCACTTCCTTTACGTCGACGGGATATCCGTTCAGGAAGAACCAGTCCTTATACCTTGAGCGGCTGCCGTTTTTCACCACATCCTGAAATGCGAAGAAGTTTTCTCCACAGTGGTTGAACACCCCGTCCAGAATAACTCTTATGCCCCTTTTGTGGCAGCGGGAAACAAGTGTCTTGAGCGTTTCGGTATCCCCGAAATGCGGATCGACGGTGAAGTAATCGTCCGTGTTGTACTTATGCGCCGATGTGGAAAGGAAGATGGGCGTCAGGTATAGAAACGTTATGCCCAGTTCTGAAAGATACGGCAGTTTATTGATAATACCCTGCAGGTCGCCGCCGTAAAACACGTGATGCGCGGCTGACGTTCCCCACGGCACCGCATTCTCTGGGTCGTTCGAAGGGTCGCCGTTGCAGAAACTCTGAGGAAATATCTGGTAGCAGATACCTTCCTGAGCCCATTTTACCGGCCGGTACAAGTCTGCCTGCGCGATATAGGGGAAGTGAAAAGCGCCGGGCTCTTTTGGCTCCGTTTCCCAAAATCCACGTTCATTATAGAACAGGACAGCGCCTTTTTTGTCTTTCAGACAGAAGAAGTAAAGGAAGCGGCTGGATTCTAACTGGATGTCTGTTTCAAAGTAATCAGAAAATTCCGTCTGGCAGGCAGGTTCCATGCGGGAAACCGAAAACGGTTTGCCCCACTGATACCTGTCTTTATAGAAAACGGTGCATTCCGCCAAATCATCTTTTGCCGATTTCAGGCGGAGCCGAAGCGTATCTTTGCAGACCGGAAAAGCGAACGGCGTATCGGATATATGGAAAATAGATTCTTGTTTCATGTCATGGCTTGCCAAGCAAGCCTATTCACTTCCTCTTTTCGGATTATAAAGTTCGGATTCCCTGCGTTTATCCTTTGACTGCGCCTGCGGCGAGACCGCCCTGGATATATTTTTGCAGAAGCATAAAGATCACCATAATCGGCAGCGAGGACAGGATGGATGCGGCTGAAAACAGTGTCCAGTGGGCAGAAAACTGGTTATTGATAAAGGTCTGCAGCCCCAGTGCAAGGGTATAGTTGTCAGGCGACTGCAAAACGATGGAAGAAATCATGAATTCACTGTACGTCCCAATAAAGGAGAAAAGGAAAATAACGACCAGCATGGGGGCGGCAAGCGGCAGAATAATTCTTGAAAAAACAATCCAGTGGCTTGCGCCGTCTACAAACGCCGCTTCGTCAAGTTCGCGCGGCAGGCCGTCAATATAGGATTTCATCAGCCAGATATTATAAGCGCTTCCGCCTGACAAAATCAGAATCAAAACAAGGAAATTATCCATCAGGTTAAATTTGTAGATGATTACGTAATAAGCCGCAAGAGCCATGCTGCTGGGGAACACCTGCAAGATCAGCAGGCTCATAAGCCCATATCGGCGCCCCGGGAACCGCATCCTTGAAAATGCGTACGCGGCGGTGCATGTCAGGAAAATCTGGATGGCTGCCACGCAGACACAGAGCAGAAGGCTGTTCAGCACCCAGTGGACAAAATCAGTTGTTGCAAACAGTTTTTGATACGTATTAAAGCTCAGATCTTTCGGAAACAAAGAGGTAAGGAAAAAGCTGTCCCCTTTTGAAAAGGAGGACATAATAATCCAGAGTACGGGGTAAATCATGAGGGCGATTGCAATCCAGATAATCACCCGGCTGATCCACAGATAATTCCGGTCTCCCCGGCGCATGCGCGTTTTCCGGCTTTTGTTTTTTGGGGAGCTGACTGCTGCGGTGTTTTCCATTTCAGTCCACCTCCTCAAACGAATGGGAAGCCTTCATGTTGATCAAAGTCAGAATCCCAATGACAAGAAACACCAGAACACTGAGCGCCGCCGCCAGGTCATAGCGGTTTGACACGGTTGTCATTTTGTACCCGGCGCTCGCAAGGATATCCGTGTATCCGGCATACTGCGTGTCGGGCCGCGGGGGCCCGCCCGCCGTGATCATATAAATATTCCCGAAGTTGTTAAAGTTAAAGGCGAAAGAAGATATGACCAATGGGATGGATGACCTCGTTATGAGCGGCAGGGTGATGGTGCGGAACATTTGCCAGCGCGACGCCCCGTCGATTTCTGCCGCCTCAAAATAAGCGGGAGAAAGCGCCTGAAGGGCGCCAAGGCAGACATTCATCATGTAGGGGTAGCCAAGCCACAGGCTGCAGATCAGAATACCGGTGCGCGCCCATGTGGGATCGGTGAGCCATGGCGTATTGCCCGGCAGGTTCAAGGCTTTCAGCAGCATGTTGATTCCGCCGTAATTCTGGTTCAAAAGCCCCTGCCAGGACAGGGTGGCGATGGTAGAAGGCAGCGCCCACGGCATAATCAGAATGGCGCGGTAGATTCTGGTTTCCTTCATGTTCGGGTTGTTAAGGAGGATCGCGAAGATCAGGCCGATAAGATAAGAACCCCCGGTGCTGATTACGGCAAATACAACCGTCCATAAAAATACGGGGACAAATACCGGTTTTAAATTACCGGTGACCAAATCCGCGTAATTAACCCACCCGACAAAACGGGGATTGTCAATATGGTACATATTATAATTTGTGAATGAAATGACAACGGTAAACACAATCGGCACAACGGTGAAGAGGAGGATGGATACTAGCGCCGGAGCTAAAAACGGAGCGGAAGATGTTTTCTTTTTCTTTTTAACGGATTCCATAATGGACCTCCCTTGGTGCATCTGATCCGGCGGAAAGGCATGGCGGTACGGTCTGTTTGCAGGGATGCTGCCGTCCGGATCCGCTTCGGCTGGATTTATTTGAAAAATTTAAAACCAAATATTTTATTGCAGCTTTCCCCCCACTCTTTCAGTGGAAGGAAAACTGCAACCAGTTTTCTGCCTGCGGATATCAGACTAAAAATGCCTTCTTATGCCGGAATAATCACATGAGTAATGCGTGAAAATTTTATTTCCCTGCATTCATGGTGGTAATGCCCTGCTTAAACTGGGTCACAATATTGGCCGCCGCCTGATCGACGGTTTCTTTTTTGGTGAAAATCAGTTTAATATTATTTTGCGCGGGGGTCCAAATCTGGCTGAGTTCCGGAATGGTGGGCATGGATTCACCGTAAGAAGCCTGCTTAATAAAAGCTGTGGTATTGGCGTCATTTTTGATTTCGTCATTTTCCTGAATGGACAGTTTCGCAGGGATCCGGCTGCCCACTTTGTAAAGTGCAACCGCGGATTCGTCACCCATATATTTTATAAAATCCCACGCCAGAGCTTCATTTTGGGTCTTTGCACTGACGAACGCAACCTGCGTGCCAACCGCCGTTTTAATCTGGTTTCCGTCCAGAGTCGGCAGCGCAGCCACTTTGAAATGGGTTCCGGCGCTTTTGAATCCTGAAACGTCCCACGGTCCGCCGATATAAAAGGCAATTTTACCATTCTGGAAATTGCTTTTTGCGATATCGCCCGTGATGTCGGCGGGCATCAGGTTATATTTGTTCACGAGATCGTTCAAAAAGCTGTAAGTCTTTTTGGCGCCTTCGTTTCCAAGCCCAATATCCTTGGTATCATACTGATCGTTGTTGCTTTTAAAGACGTATCCGCCTTCTGCGCGGAGAAATCCATAGACGTAATAAAAGTTCGACGCATCAAACATAAAGCCGCCCTTTTTCTGTGCTTCCGAGATAAGATCTTCGAAAGTTGCCGGGACGGTCTGGATTTTGTCGGTATTGTAGAACAGCGCGATAGATTCGATTGCGATTGGAATGCTGTAGGCTTTTCCGTCTACCTTGCAGGCACTGACGGATGCGGGAGTATAATCTTTTTCTTCAATGGTGCCCGACGGCACTTCCTTTACAAGGCCTGCCGTTGCAAAGGTCGCAACATTGTCGTTTGCAATCCCGTAAACAACATCCGGTCCCGCACTGCTGTGCGCTGCCTGTGCGAATTGCTGCATGCTGGCTGTCTGGTAAATGAACTCCACCTTATTATTGGTCTTTTCTGCCCATTTTTGGGCGTATTCTTTCAGTGTTGGAGTTTCGGACTGCATATAAGTCCATACACGAAGTTTTTTCCCGGACGGAAGGCTTTCAGATGTGCTGGCAGACGATTCAGCACCGCCCGGATTGCTGCTGCCGGTCTCGGCAGGGGTGCTGCTTCCGCCGCTGCTGCAGCCCGTTCCGAGCGCTGCCATTGACGCGGTTAAGGCACAAACCATGCTTAAGGAAACGATTTTTTTCACAAATGATTTCATTCCAAATTCCTCCCATAAATTGAATGTTGGCTCAAAAGAAAATTGCGAATCTGTGCAACCGATTGCACAACGGACAGCAAAAATCTGCCGCCGTATTATATTTTGGCAGTTTTTCTTACCCCCTTTATGCCAAAAAAATATGCCCGTTAAGGCTGGCAGATGAATTGATGATCGGTGGATTCACGTGTCGTAATCTTGATATCCACGAAAGAATGAGTGGGCTTGAAATCTTTTTGTTCAATTTCAGCATGAACAAGCTGGAATGCCTTTGCCCCCAATTCGAATGCATTGATATCAACGGAGGTAAGGGCCGGCGAAAAATATTCGGACAGCTTCAGGTTGTTGAAACCTGCCACAGCAACATCCTCCGGCACATGGAAACCTGCCCTGTTAAGTACTTTTATGGCACCAAAAGCCATATAATCGTCAGCGGCAATGACCCCTGTAAAAGGCACATTCCGAGAAAGCAGCTCCTCCATCATTGCGCTGCCTTTGCCTTCCATAAACGCCCCTTTGACAACAAGCTTTTCGTTGAATTCAATCCCGCTTTCGGCCAATGCCCGCCGGTAGCCTTCAAAACGGTCTTTTACAACGAGATATTTATCAGACAGGCCGATGAACGCAATCTTCCGGCAGCCGCGCGAGATAAAATGATTCGTCAGCCTGTGCCCGGCTTCCACATTGTCGTTGTCGACCCATGTTATATTCCGGTGGTTTTCCGGGTTCCCAACCAGTACAAACGGAAAAGACATCTCCGTCAGTTCCCGGATGACGGTGTCATTGTGCCTTGAAGTCATCAGGATAAGGCCTTCGGCCATGCCGTTTTTTGAAAATTCACTGATGACGTCTCTTTCTTCATGAGGTGTTGCCGCGCTGGAAATCAGGATGTTGTACCCGTCTATATGAGCCTGTGAAGTAATTCCCCGTAAAATCTCCGGGAAAAATGGATGCTGAAACGCGTTTTCCCTGGTTCCCGGCATCAATGTACCCACAATCCTCGTATTTCTGCGTGCGAGCGAACGAGCCAGCATATTGGGGTGATAATCCATTTCCAGCATCACTTTTTTAATCCTTGCGCTTGTTTCGCTGCTGATACGGGGGTTTCCGTCTAGAACCCTGGAAACAGTGGACGGGGAAACATTAGCTGATTTTGCAATATCCTTAATCGTAACAGCCATTTTTTTTCACTCCAGATTTCCGCGGACTGACGCGCGGGGATGCAATCTCTGGGCGGATTGTGCCGATCCCGTTGTGCAATCGCTTGCAATAATTCTTATTATAGCATCTTATTTGAAATATTCAAGACTTTTCACAATAATTTGTTCTATAATACAGATTCTACAGGATCAAAAAAGCTGAAAAAATCATACAGGATGATCTGCCGCTTCCGGTTAAAATGATCCGAAAAGTAACCGCTGACTGGCGCAAACAGAATCATGGGCAGAATCTGCATGCTCAGCGTAGCGGAAAATGCCGCGGAAGAACCGGTCTTTTGCAAAACATATTATAATGAAAAAACAAAATCTTGAAGCTGCGTTCCGAGCAGGGAGATGCTCCAGCCTGTCCGCAGTAAAAGATAATTTCGGTTTTTCAGCAGGCTCACGATAAACACTCCTTAACGATAAAATAATTTTAATGTTAAAGAGGTTATAACGTATTGAGACAGCTTTGTCAACCTTTCTGTCCAATTCTGAGCTTTTAAAAGTTACGCCCGGATCAAGGCGCGGGCGGCCGCCATGCCAATCCAGCAGGCCAACAGGGCAAGGCACAGGTTCAGCCCGGCATTCAGTCCGCCCAGGACATATTTTCCGCTGGAAAAAAGCGAGATGGTTTCATAGCTGAAAGTAGAAAAGGTTGTCAAGCCGCCTAACAGGACGGTCGTCAAAAAAGCACGGAAGTTTGGGGAGACGGCTTTTGCACCCGCTTCCATGATAAATCCCATCAGCAGTCCTCCGGCAATATTGACGATAAGAGTTCCGACAGGAAAATCCCCAAGGAATTTTCGGGTTGCATCTGAAATCAGGCAGCGCAGAGCGGCTCCTCCGAATCCGCCCAGGCCGACTAGAATGATTTTGCTGAAATTCATGAAAATTTCCACCTTGACACAAAAAAATAAAGGCCTCTACTTCAAACACATGAAAGTAGAAGCCATTAGCACAAAACTGTGCGGCAGAACCTTTTCGGGCTCCCGGTGAGCTTCATCACCGTATGGAAAACGTATTATTTTTTGGCGTTTTTATTTTCTTTGTAATAGGAAGCCGGCATGTTGACTTCCAGCTGTTTGCCTGTGCCGTTCACCACGCAGTCCAGCGGATTTTCGGCAACATGGACGGGCATTCCCGTTTCCTGTTCTACGAGCTTGTCCAGTCCGCGCAGAAGGGCGCCGCCGCCTGTCAGCATAATCCCGTGATCAATAATATCGGCGGAAAGCTCCGGCGGGGTCTTTTCCAGCGTACTCTTAATCGCGTCGATAATGAGTGCCAGAGAGTCACTGAGGGCTTCGCGGACTTCGGTTGCGCTGATCGTTACATTCTTCGGCAGGCCGTCCACCAAGTTGCGCCCTTTAATGTCGACGGATGCCCCTTCGTTTTCTTCCGTCGGATAGGCGGAGCCGATTTTGATTTTGATATCTTCTGCCGTGCGTTCACCAATCAGCAGATTATATTTCTTTTTAACATAAGAGATGATGGATTCGTCGAATTTATCACCTGCGCAGCGGACGGAGCAGGATGTGACGATATCCCCGAGGGAAATAACGGCAACTTCTGATGTTCCGCCGCCGATATCCACCACCATGCTGCCGGTCGGTTCGGAAACGGGCAGCCCCGCGCCGATCGCCGCCGCCATGGGTTCTTCAATCAGCTCCACATTGCTGGCGCCCGCCTGGCGTGCGGCGTCTTCCACAGCGCGGCGTTCGACTTCCGTTACCCCGGACGGGATACAGATGATGATATGCGGTTTGGAAAACGTTGTGGAGTGGACTGCTTCCCGGATGAAATGCTTCAGCATGGTTGCCGTGATATCAAAATCCGCAATCACGCCGTCTTTCATCGGCCGGACGGCGACAATGGAACCCGGCGTGCGGCCGATCATCTCTTTTGCGTGCCTGCCCACGGCCAGCACGGTGTCATTTCTCACGTCCACAGCGACCACGGAAGGCTCGCGCATCACAATGCCCTTGCCCTTCATAAACACCAGTGTATTGGCCGTTCCAAGGTCAATACCTATATCTTTCGAAAACATCGGTTATTTTCCCCTTTCCAGGAATCCGGCGTTCAGGCCTGTTCCCGCGAACGCTTTTCATACTTTTCTATTATAACCCCAACTGCGCGGATACTCAACAAAAATTTTAAAGATTGCACGCGGCAGCGAAGCCTATTTTGCGTTTTTTTGAAGGCCGTTCAGAATGCGGTTAATTTTGGCAATGGGCAGGCCGATCACATTGTAAAAATCCCCGTTGATCCGCTTGACAAACAGAGCGCCCTTGCCCTGAATCCCGTAGGCACCGGCTTTGTCGAGCGGCTCGCCTGTAGCAACATAAGAATCGATTTCCTTCTGCGAAAGCGTGTAGAATTCGACGGACGTGCATTCATGGCCGCAGATGAACTGTTTTCCGCTGATTACGGTATATCCCGTATAGACCTGATGCACGCTGCCCGAAAGGAGCTTCAGCATGGCTTTTGCCATTTCGGCGTCCTTCGGTTTGCCGAGGATGCGCCCTTTCAGCACGACAAGCGTATCGGCGGCGATAATCGTGTCCTGGGGGTGCAGTTTGGCGGCCGCCCGGGCTTTCCGGGCCGAAAGCTGTTCCACAATCTGCATAGGCGGTGTGCCGTGCAGGAAAGTTTCATTCACTCCTACCGGTTCCGCCGTAAATTCAAATCCCATTCTTTTCAGCAGCTCACTGCGCCGAGGGGAAGAAGATGCAAGCACCAACATGGTATATCCCTATCCTTTTACCTGAATTCCATAATATGCACATAGATAAAAATAGAAGCTAGCAGCAGCAGGGCCTGCGCTGCATTGATATCAATCGTTATGCCGAAGGTCAGCCGGATTACGGAAAGGTCAATCGTAACAGCCGGCATGCCGAATTTTGCGCTCATTCCCAGCCAGAAAAGTAATTTTGTTCCGGCGGCGGCGTTTCCGGCCGCTTTGCCTAAAACGACTGCCAGCATCAGCAGCACGATTAACAAAAGCGTTTTTAGAATGCCCTTTTTCATCAAAATATTTCCTTGTTTTTTAAATCAGCGGATGTCTGTTTTTCCCGTGGAACCGAACGCGCCCGCACCGCGCCCGGTTTTGCCGAGGTCATCAGTTTCTTTCAGGATGGGTCTCCAAACCGGCATGACTACCAGCTGGGCGAACCGTTCCCCCGGAGAGATCACATAGGGCGTATCGCTGGTATTGCCGATTCCGACGATCAGCTCGCCGCGGTAATCGCTGTCCACTACGCCCACAGCATTGGGAAGCGAAACGCCGTGGTTCACGCCGAGCCCGCTCCGCGCAAAAACCAGACCCACGGTGTTTTTGTCCGGCAGGGCAATGCCGACGCCTGTCGGGATTTTATACAGCCCGCGCGGCTGGATGGTAACCGGTTTGTCCAGGCAGGCGTAAAGGTCAAGCCCCGCAGCCCCGTCGCTGCCCCACGTTGGCAGCACCGCATTTTTCCGCAGCCGTTTGATTTTAACTTCTTTTGTTAGGATAGTATCCATTGAACCACTCCGGTGACACAGTTTTTTTAAAAAAATTCGGATTTTATTTTATACAATCCCACGGTAATACAATCCGCGGGTAAACGTGCCGTTTTCACGGACGGCGGGGTGCCCCGAGACCGCCGAAAAATAGGCGCGTAAAATTTTATCTGTCTCTTCCGGGTTCTCGGTGGAAAACCGCAGAAGCCCGAAATCCAGGTTTTTCAGCTCCTCCATCCGGTCTGCCAGATAGACGGGAACCGAATTGAGAACCTCACTGCACGCGCCCCGGCATTGGACGGGAAATTTTATGCCGCGGCGGTCGGTCAGCTCCGGCGCGGTTTTGCAGTGGAGGCATCCCCGCTCCGAGTTGGCGGCGGGGCAGTTCCGGCAGAGCATCAGGGGAAGCCGGCCGTAGACCAGAAGCCCCCGCGGCAGCCTGCCCCCAATGCACGCCGCCTGCGAAAGTTTCAGTTCCGGGGAAAGCTCCGTGTCCGAAAGGCCGAAAGCCCGGTACCATTCCAGCGATTCGGTGTTCGTAATGTTCAGCGAAAACCCGCCGTGAACACGCATCCCGGCATCCAGCCCAAGCCGGGCGCCGTCCAGATTACCCGCCCACACGTCAGTTACACCGGCCGATTTTGCCAGTTCCAGCCGCCGCCGGACGGCGGCTGAAAGGCCGAACAGGCCGCGCGGGATTTCCACCGCAACGGGAAACCCGTCTTCCAGCAGGGCGGAAAGGCGGTGCGGATCAACCGTGCAGGGAACATAGACCAGTTCGCAGGCTTTTGCCGTTTCCGGGAGACGCCCGTCCGCAAAAGAAGCGCGGAGGCAGAATTCCCCTGCCGCGTGCAGTCCCGGTTCCGGCACCCCGGCTTCTGCGAACGGAACAGGCGGCCTTCCCGCCCGCAGCCGTTCCAGCTGCGAAAGCGCACTGCGGCGAAGGCGGTTCAGTTCTGAAACGGGAACGGAAAGCCCTTCGTCAAGTTCGCAGCGGACGCTTCGGGCATAAAACGGCGTGCCGCCGGTCTTTTCCAGCTGCCTTTCGCACAGTTCCCGGCTGACCGGGCGGCTGACGGCCCGCTGCGGAACCGGCCCCTCTGCTTCGGCCGTGTGCCCAGCCCCGTCTGAAGCGAGAATTTTTATTGGTTTATTATAGGTTATTTTTACGAGAAAATCAACGGGGATTCTTGAAATTTCTTTAGTATAAATTGTCCGGAGACCTCGCAGCACTTCACCGGTGGCACCGGCCACGTCTTCCCGCGACCGGATGCCGAACATTTCCCGGCCCCGTTTGCCGTCGGCGTAGCCAGAAGTAAACCCGGAGCGTGAAAAGACAGCCCGCAGGCTGTTCAGCAGATCCTGGGGCACGGGCTTGCCGTCCGCCGCGTACCGGCACGCGCGTGTAGCCGCCGCCACGTATTCGGGGCGTTTCAGGCGGCCTTCGATTTTCAGGCTGCAGGCTCCCGCTTCCGCCAGTTCGGCAGCGCGCGGGATCAGCGACAGATCTTTGAGGCTCAGGTCATGGCCGGTGCCGCCGGGGACGGCAAAGGGCAGGCGGCACGGCTGGGCGCAGAGGCCCCGGTTGCCGCTGCGCGAACCGAGCATGGCGCTGAAATAGCACTGCCCGCTGACGGACATGCACAGCGCACCGTGGACGAAAATCTCCAGTTCCATACCGGGGCATTCCCGGTGGATTTCCGAGATTTCTTTCAGCGACAGTTCGCGTGCGAGCACCACCCGGCGGAACCCGGCTTCTTCCAGCGCCCGCACGCCCGCGGCAGTATGGACGCCCGTTTGGGTGGAAGCATGCAGCTTCAGTTCCGGGGCGCGCTGCGCCACCAGGCGCGCAAAGCCCATATCCTGCACCAGCAGGGCATCCACAGGCAGCGCGCAGGCTCCCCGCACCAGCGCCAGCGCATCGTTCATTTCGCTGTCGAACAGGAGGGTATTGACGGCAAGGTAAACTTTTACATCCCGCACGTGGCAGTATTCCACGGCGGCCTTCAGCCCCTCCGGATCAAAATTGGCAGCGCCCGCGCGGGCGCTGAACCGCTGCGCGCCGAGGTAGACCGCGTCGGCTCCGGCGCGGACGGCGGCCTTCAGGCTTTCGGCCGAACCGGCCGGTGCAAGGACTTCCGGCTTACGATTCATCGTTCTTCTTCTCAAAAAAGCTCATAAAGTTTTCCTGATCCGCTTTGGCGTCCGGTTTCACACGGGAAAAATCGCCCGTCTGGCGCTGAGCCGGCGGGCCGGACACGGCGGGCGGAGCCTCTTCTTTTTCGGGTTCTACGGCGGGTTCCCCCGATGCTGCCAGGCGCGTGCGGAGCGTCTGGTTTTCGCGTTTCAGGCGTTCTGCTTCACGGTGCGCTTCCTCCGCCTCCATGCGTGCATGGGAGGAATCCTCCAGATAATCTTTAATCTGGGAACGGAGATTCTCTGCGGAAGACGCGGATTTATGCGAATTATCACAAAAATTTAAAGCGGTGTAGATAGCCGCCATGGTAACAGAAATGCGGTCATTCTGTTTCATAATATCTTCCATGGCTTTCTGTATCTCGTCGCCGACGGAACGAATGTAATTTTCGCTGTCTTCCGAACACAGGGCGCATTCGCAGCCGCAGATATTCAGTTTTATCCTGTTTTTAGCCAATAGTTTCATATCCTTTCTCAGTCGGCGCTTTACAGGCCGGTTTTATGAGACCCCACACAGCCAATCCAAGTTGGCATATCCTATTATAAACGATTTCCATATAATATAAAAGGGATTCCGGGGATTTTTCAGCCGCAGGCAGGCCGTGAAGAAAATTGTGCAAAATAAACAAAATAAACCCGGATTTATTCCCCGGCAGGGTATCTGTTCCGGCAGGATCAGACTGGATAAAAATGGCTGGTACACTGGATTTCTGGAAGAAATCAATCGTTGCAGCCGAAAATTGACTGTCCTTGAAAAAAAGGCCGTATTGGTGTATAATAACCATATCTTTATAAAATACATAATTTTACATTCCGCATTTGCCGGAATGCTTCGCTTGGAGGGTCCTGTATGGGCGGGAAACAATCGGTTGAAGAGATTCAGCAGACAGTCCGGGATAATTTGGAACATGTTTTCGGGGTGGCGCTGGAGAACGCTAACGACGAGCAGTGCTACAAGGCGGTGGCGCTTGCCGTGCGCGACCGGATGGAAAGGGCCGGAAGAGTTTTTGCGGAAAATGCCCGGAAAACGGGGACCAAACAGATTTATTACCTCTGCATGGAATTTCTGCTGGGTCGGTCGCTGAAAAACAGCCTGTTTAACCTGGGGATAGAGGACGATTACCGCAAAGCTCTTGCCGGCATGGGCATCCGGCTGGACGCGCTGTATGAAAAGGAACCGGACGCCGGTCTGGGAAACGGCGGCCTGGGCAGGCTTGCTGCGTGCTTTTTGGATTCAATGGCAACGCTGGGGTACCCGGCTTTTGGGTATTCCCTGCGGTATGAATACGGCATTTTTCGGCAGAAGCTTGTGGACGGCTGGCAGACGGAGCTGCCGGACTTCTGGCTGCCGGGAGGAAAGATCTGGCTGCACGCCGAACCGGAAAAAAGCGTGGAAGTCCATTTCAACGGATATATCGACGATTACTGGAACAATAGTTTCCACATTGTCAACCACAAGGATTACACCAAAGTGACCGCTATTCCGTACGATATGTATATCTCCGGCTATGGGGGAAAAGGAATCAGCCGCCTGCGCCTGTGGGCGGCGACCAGCTCGGAGTTCGACATGAAGCTGTTCAACGGGGGCGATTACATGCGCGCCATGGAGCAGAAGGCCATGGCGGAAGTGATTACCAAGGTGCTTTACCCGGACGACAACCATCTGGAGGGCAAGAGCCTGCGCCTTTCGCAGCAGTATTTTCTCGTTTCCGCAACGATTCAGGATATTATCCGGCATCACCTGTTTACGCACCGCTCGCTTGACAGCCTGCCAGACCTTGCGGCAATCCACCTGAACGATACGCATCCCGTTCTTGCCATCCCGGAGATGATGCGCGTGATGATGGACGAATGCGGCTACGGCTGGGATCGGGCGTGGGAAATTGTGCAGAGTGTGTTCGCCTACACCAACCACACCGTTATGCCGGAAGCGATGGAATGCTGGGGGATTGACCTGTTCCGTTCGCGCCTGCCGCGCATTTACCAGATTGTAGAGGAGATCAACCGCCGCTTCTGCGCGCAGATGCACAGCCGCGGGGTGGACGGCTACAAAGTGGGCCGCATGGCGCCGTGGAACGACGGCTACGTAAAAATGGCGAATCTCGCCGTTGTCGGCTGCCACAGCGTCAACGGTGTTTCCAAAATGCACAGCGAGATCCTGAAAGAAAAGAATTTCAATGATTTCTATACGGAGATGCCGCAGAAATTCACCAGTGTGACCAACGGGATCGCCTACCGGCGCTGGCTCTGCCAGGCAAACCCGGAGCTTTCTGCCCTGGTAACGGATCTGATCGGCGACGGCTTTAAGCAGGACGCTTTTCAGCTGGAAAAGCTGATGAAATACCGGGATGATCCGTCTGTTCTCCAGAAAATGGCGCAGGTGAAACGGAAAAACAAAGTGCGCCTTGCGGAATATGTAAAAAAGGCCGGAGGCCCCGAACTGGACCCCGATTCGGTTTTTGACGTACAGGTTAAGCGGCTGCACGAGTATAAGCGCCAGCACCTCAATGCGCTCCAGATCCTGGCCGATTACCGCCGTCTGCGCGAAAACCCCAATATGGATTTTACGCCCCGCACTTATATTTTCGCCGCAAAAGCCGCCCCCGGCTATTATTTTGCGAAGCAGATTATCCGCTTTATTGTAAACCTCGGCAAAACGATTAACGGCGATCCCCGGGTCAACCGGAAAATGCGTGTCGTTTTTCTGGAAAATTACCGGGTGACGCTTGCAGAACTGCTGATGCCCGCCGCCGATATCAGCGAACAGATTTCCCTGGCCGGCACGGAAGCCTCAGGCACCAGCAACATGAAACTGATGCTGAACGGCGCGGTTACGCTCGGGACGCTGGACGGCGCCAATGTGGAGATCCGCGACGCGGTGGGAAAGGAAAATATGATCCTTTTCGGACTTACGGCGGAGCAGGCCGCCAGTCTGAAAGGGAGCGGCTATGATCCGCGTGTATATGCCCAGAACAGCCCGGCTATTTCCGGCGCGCTGCGGGAATTGAACGACGGCTTCTGCGGCATCCAGTTCAGTGATATTGCCGATTCCCTCTTAAAATCCGATCCGTATCTGGTGCTGGCAGACTTTGCATCTTACGAAAAAGCCCGCCGGAAATCGTCGCAGCTGTATTCCGATCCCATTGCCTGGCAGCGGATGTGCCTGATTAACGTTGCCAAAGCGGGACGCTTTTCCGCCGACCGCGCCATTCGGGAATATGCCGAAAAAATCTGGCACGCAAAACCGGTTCCCGGTTTTGCGCCGGCCGGCGCGGAATCGGGCGGGCAGCCCGCGCAATCTTGAAATCCTGCCCGGAGGCGACTGGCTAATGTTTAATTCGCGAAACCCGGTTTACCGCAGCCCCTCGGGCGCGGTCCCGGCCGGAACCGCGATTCATTTTAAAATCACTATGCCCCGCAGCCTGCACTGTTCTGCGGCGCGGCTTTTGGTTACGGACGACGCGACAGGGAAACGGCAGACGCTTGGCATGTTTTGGTGCGGCATGAACGGCGGACAGGACGAATGGTGGGAATGCCATTTCACTCCGCCGAAGGCCGGCCTTTATTTTTATCGGTTCAGCACGGATACGCAGCCCGGCCGGCGTATCCTTTCGCGTGCACGGGGCGGAGAAGCCGTCTTTTCGGAGAACGGCCAGCCGTGGCAGCTTACGGTATATAAACCCGGCTTTACGACGCCCGAATGGCTCTGCGGCGGCGTACTGTACCAAATTTTCCCCGACCGGTTTTTCTGTTTTTCCCGGGAAAAGCAGGGGGTGCCTTCCGGCCGGAAAATACACGCGGAATGGGGCGGACAGCCCGACTGGAAACCCGACCGGGAGGGGAAAATCACCAACAGCGACTATTTCGGCGGCGACCTGCGCGGAATTGAAGCAAAACTGGATTACCTCGAATCCCTCGGGGTGACCTGCCTGTACCTGAACCCTATTTTTGAAGCGCACTCCAACCACCGGTACAATACGGCGGATTACATGAAGATCGACCCGCTGCTCGGCACAGAAGAAGACTTTCGAAGCCTGTGCGCGGCGGCGGGCCGGAGGGGTATCCGCGTCCTTTTGGACGGGGTTTTCAACCACACGGGGAGCGACAGCGTCTACTTCAACCGGGAAGGGCGCTACCCCGGGCCGGGAGCGTACCAGTCGAAAGAATCCCCCTATTTCCCATGGTACCGGTTCCGGAACTGGCCGGATGATTATGAAAGCTGGTGGGGGTTCCGGACCCTGCCCCGCGTGAACGGTGACAATCCGGATTTTACCCAATATGTCTGCGGCCCGCAGGGAGTGGTGCGCAAGTGGCTGCGGGCGGGCGCTTCCGGCTGGCGGCTTGACGTGGCGGACGAACTGTCCGATTCGTTCCTTGAAAATGTGCGCCGCGCCGTAAAGGCGGAAAAAGGCGGCGCCGCCCTGTTCGGCGAAGTCTGGGAGGATGCCTCCAACAAAACCGCCTACGGGAAACGGCGCCGCTATCTTCTCGGGGATCAGCTTGACAGCGTGATGAACTATCCGTTCCGGAACGCCGTCCTCGGCTTCCTGACCGGCGCGGAGCCGGCGGACATGATGGAGCAGATCCTGACGGTGCTGGAAAATTATCCGCCGCAGGCTGTCCGCATCCTGATGAACAACATCGGCACGCACGACACGGAACGCGCGCTGACGGTTCTGGCGGGGGAACCCGCGCGCGGGCGCGGCCGGGCGTGGCAGAGCCGTGCCCGCCTGACGAAGGAGCAGCGCGCGCTGGGTCTTCGAAAAATGCGGCTGGCTTCCCTGATGCAGTTTACGCTGCCGGGTGTGCCCTGCGTGTATTACGGCGATGAAGCGGGGATGGAAGGGTACCGCGATCCGTTCAACCGCGCATGTTTCCCGTGGAACAAACAGGATGAAGAACTGACCGAATGGTACCGGAAACTGGGCCGACTCCGAAAAGGCTGTGCATGCCTGAAAGAAGGGGATTTCTTTCCGCTGAGGGCAGACG
>ENA-UOOR01000453-UOOR01000453.1-fermentation-metagenome-genome-assembly--contig:-NODE-453-length-58306-cov-9.405847_pt1 | contig 58306 bp, 49 predicted proteins | sample MGYA00245780_ERZ724029 | MGnify/ENA primary metagenome ERZ724029 (study PRJEB28704, sample SAMN03018315) | fermentation metagenome | biome: anthropogenic terrestrial biome; feature: soil; material...
CCTTAAGGCCCTGCCGGGCAGCGGTGAGCGCAGCGGCAGTGCCGGCAACTCCTCCTCCGACGACCACAAAATCAAATTTTCCTGCATCGGGCACAACTTCTGGTAAGCCCAGTTTTTCTTTTCTAAATGCTGTCAACGCTTCCGCTTCATTGGGAGGTAAAGCATTATCCATCGTAAAGTATATCGCATCGCAACGACCATTAAAACCTGTCAGGTCACGCAATCCAATGGTTACAGTTTTGGAACTTATCTTTACTTTACCGACCTCCTGCCACTCCCAGGTAGTGCTTTCTGTGCCCAAAATTTTATTATTCAATGCTCTGCCGTCTATTGTCAATTGAAATTTGCCTGGACCTTCTTTTGAAGTCCAAGGTGATGTCCAGTTGTACGTTCTGACAAATACAGTATATTCCCCGGTCTTTGCAAAATTTACTGTTGTGGTTGCATCGCTTACCAGAGTGCCCATGCCATGTGCCATCAGATAGGGTGATCCCATTAGGTCCATGAACTGTTGGTCGACAACCCACCCCCCTTTGTTCTGAAAATTCTCCGCCTCAATAAAAAGCGAGGTTAAATTTTTAGCATTTACCGAATGTATAATCAATGCTGTTAAAACAATTGCAATAGATTTTCTCACATTTCTCATGACATAAATGACTGTAAGCTTTACTTCTAGGCGAAAAGATCAGTTGATCATTTTTCCCACTTCCAATAAAATTTCAATCGCCTCTTTCGGCACTTCACCATTACCGTCCGGTCCCACATTGAGTAAGAAGTTTCCACCCTTTCCGGTAATATCCTGTAGTTTCTCGTATATTACCTGAGGACTTTTCCAATCGGTATCTTTTATCTTGAATCCCCAAGAATCGTTCATGGTGTAGCAAGCTTCCCAGTAATGATTGAGCGTTTCCCCCGGATGCTCCTGCTCGGGTGTACCAAAATCCTTTTTAAAAAGCTCTCGTTTTGAAACCCGGTTGTTGATGATTACATCAGGTTTCAACTCGCGGCAGTACTGGTATAAATCATTTCCATCTTCAAGCGTCCAATAACCAACCCAATCGCCATCGAACCAAAGAATATCCGTATCATATTTTTCAATTAACTCCTTTATCTGATTTTTCATGTATTGCACATATTCCGCTTTTTTACCCTCAACAAGTTTCAGATCCATCCAACGGTTGTGTGATGAATCTATTTCCTCTGCTGTATTTGGGATGTCGTGCGATGGATGGTTCCAGTCGATAATACTGTAATAGGTACCAAAACGGATACCATACTTTTTACATGCATCGGATATCTCTTTGATAAAATTCCTACCTTTCATGGGCGAATTGTCGATATCGAAATCCGTATACTCCGAGTTCCACAAACAAAATCCTTCATGGTGTTTGGTGGTGATTACCAAATATTTCATGCCAGCTTTCTTTGCCAATTTTACTATTTTATCTGCATCAAATTTTTCAGGATTCCATGTATCGATTAATTTGCTGTACTCCGACTTTGGTATTTGCTGGTTAGCCTGGATCCATTCGGCATATCTACCTTCATCATTGCCTTTATAAATACCTCCAAGCTGACTATATAATCCAAAATGGATAAACATCCCATATTTCGCATCAAGAAACCATTGCATACGATTTTGAAAAGCTTCTTCAGATTCGTTCAAATAGTTTACCCTTTCTTGGGCCATTAGACCGCTGTTCAACAGGAGCAGCATTAAAAGTAAAGATTGTATTCTCATGATTATTTTATGTTTTTTAAAAATTGAGCCAATAGTCCTACGGCCAACGCAATGCTAAAACTAAGCAACGTACCACTGCAATCATGATGCGAATATCGTTTAAAAAAACGATAAAACAAAATATCATTTAAATTAACGATAAACTGAAATATCGTGGAATGAGTATACCTGCATCCATGGTAACTAATGTATTCCTTCATTTTGACAATTTGTGTCAATGATATTTTTCACTGAAAATGGATTTTAGATCATTGTGAATAATTTCTATTATCTTTATTTGATCTTAAGAACAGACACAATTTGAATGTGGCCCTCTCCCAAATATTCAAACATTATTTAAATTCTTGTTTCTATTCGCGGTCGTCTTAAATCTTCATGCTTGTGGCGTGAAATATCAGCAATCTGTATCAACAAGTAAACCTGCAAACAACGCCGATTACGACGTTTCATTCTTGTTTGAGTATGATGGATGCAAAGTATACAGATTTCTGGATACCGGATATTACGTTTATTTTACAAATTGTACCGGCGAGACAACTGCAATTTCTGGAGACTCTACAGCAATGAGGATTACCAACACTATTAAAAGCAAAACTCCACAATAGCGATCCAACTCGTCATGATGGGACACGATATATATGATGCCTGCCAACATACAGACTGTCTGATACCCTGCTTGCATCGGCCGACATGAAGGAGATGTAGGTTTCCACCGCTTCGTCCTGCCATTGCGACGGCAACAGCAAAGAAGACGCGCTGTGCTTTCTTTTGCCGGCATGCAGATCGTAGATCGCACGTTGTCTTGCTGGGTTATAGGCAAGCATCACCACTTCATCGTTGGAGCCTGCTTTCTTTTCAGGGGAATCGTCCCACCGCACACAGAGCTCCCCATTCACAATGGCTGCATATACCATGGGAGAGGTCGGAAGCGCACCTTTTGAAACAAGCACGTTCGGAAAATCGATCTCCAAACCCGATTGCCCGTCTTTCACGGCATGTTGCATGTTGTATGACATGGCAGCATTGAATGCACTCTTCATTCCCAGGGCCTCGGAACGAAAGCCCACGCGGAGTAAGGGCGCACATGTTTTCAGAAATGCCATGGTGACGGAGAACCTGCTGCGCTGCGCCGTCTGCTCCTTTGTCCTGGGGTTCTTTACGCGCACAGGGCTACTTCTCAAATAAAAACAGCCGTTGCGTGCCACACCCACCACGTTGCCTATTCTGCCGGAGATGCCCCCCATCAAACCATTTATGATTGTTGCCATAATCTGTTTTTTACAATTGTTATATCTATTGATTAATTGACAATAAGTTACGCAAGTTTCGCATGACGAGGACAAATATGGGTCACAAAACATTGTCAGTCGAGAATTCATCTGTATACATGCCATGCGAAACGTTCATGAATTATCTAAAACAAAAGTAAACAAACTTGTCGCTGAATCTAAAATAAGGGTCCAATTGTCTCCCATTGTCCTCCAAATGGTATGGTTTGTCTCCCTAAAGGTATGGTTTGTCCCAACCAATTCCGCTTAAACTCCTGATCTCTTAAGACTTTATTTGGACCATATTAGGAGCATATTAGGAGAGGATATGGAGCATCACATGCCAACGTTGTCTTTAAACAATGAACATTTATGAAAAACAGTTGTTAAAATTGTCCTGCATCTTGTGCTTCTCATAAAGTTCCAGGATGCAGGTTTGTTTGTAAATTGTCCATAATAACATGCCTTACATTGATTATTACAAGACTTTGGGAGTCGGCAGAAACGCTTCAGCCGACGACATAAAAAAGGCTTACCGGAAACTGGCTCGTAAGCTGCATCCGGACTTGAATCCGAACGACAAGGAAGCGCAAAAAAAGTTCCAGGAGCTGAATGAAGCGAATGAGGTGTTGAGCGATCCAGAGAAACGGGCCAAATATGACCAGTATGGTGAAAACTGGAAGCATGGCGAGGAGTATGAAAAGGCGCAGCAGCAATATCAGCAGCAATATCAGCAACAATATCAGCAACAATATCAGCAGCCAGGAGGCCGGCAACAATGGAGCGGCGGTGGGGGACAAACGTTTTATACCGAAGGAGATTTTTCGGATGAAGATTTTTCCGATTTCTTCCATTCCATGTTCGGCAGCGGCTTTAATCAGAGAACGGGAAGTGCTGGCAGGCGTTACCGGTTTAAAGGGGCCGACTATCAGGCTGAATTGCACCTGACGTTGCGGCAGGCCATGCGAACACACCAGCAGACACTGGCCATAAACGGTAAGAATGTGCGCATCACCGTTCCCGCAGGGGTGGCCGACGGACAGAAAATAAAACTGGCCGGATACGGACAGCCCGGTGCGGAGGGTGGTCCGAACGGCGATCTCTTTATCACCTTTGTCATTGGGGAGGATCCGCAGTTTAAAAGGCTTGGAGATGACTTACATACCGAAACTGCCATCGACCTTTACGCGGCCATCCTGGGTGGCGAGGTAATGGTCGATACGCTCGACGGACAGGTGAAGATGACCATCAAAGCGGGCACACAGCCAGGCACAAAACTTCGACTGAAAGGCAAAGGATTCCCGGTGTATAAAAAAGAAGGGGACTTTGGCGATCTTTACGTAACACTGAAAGTGCAACTCCCGGAACATCTCTCCGCAAAAGAAAAGGAATTGTTCACCACATTATCTCAATTCAGGAAAAAATGAGTGAAAACAGATTATTATACAGCGAGTGCCTGAGAATTTACGAGGTGGAGGAGTCTTTCATCGATTCACTGCACGAGGTGGGACTGATCAGGGTGGTCGGCCTGGATGAGGAACGGTTTATTGAGTATGATGACCTCCCCGACCTGGAACAATTTATACGCTGGCATTATGAGATGGACATCAACGTGGAAGGAATAGACGCGCTTCGCCACATGCTTGAAAAAGTGCGCTCCCTGCAATCGGAAATCGCACAACTGCGTCATGAGTTACAATTCTACAAGTCGTTATGACCGGAATGCAAATCAACCAAAACTATTCAACCTTATTGAGCAAATAAGCATTTTTTTTAAAAAAAATGCTTATTTTCGTTGTCAAATTTATAATGCAGACTTTTTTTAATCGAAAATAGCACCTGCGCAATCCAACGAGCTTATCGCCCAAAGGGATAAAAGAAAATAAATTTAATAGAACCGTGGAGACCAGAAACCACACAAAAAAAACGGGGCGTATTCTGAAAAGCCTTATGAGTAGGAAATATATGTAGAATTTTTATGAAACAGACTTTTTCTAAACTGGTACTCGTGGCAGCAGTATCCTTGTTGATGACTTCCTGCTATACTTTAACCTACAATGTTGGCAATGGAGCCCAAAATGGAATTAAAGTAACTGAGAAAAACCATTATCTCATTTATGGATTGGCTCCAATCAAAACTTCCAATCCAACACAAATGGCTGCAGGTGCCAAAGATTATACCGTAACTATCCAGCACACCTTTATTGACGGCTTGTTGGAGGGATTGACATGCGGTATTTATAATCCTACTACAACAACTGTAACAAAATAAAATGTATTTGTCAGGGTTATGAGTTCATAACCCTGACTTTTTTTAATTTTTTTGGCATGAAAAAATTAGCTTTGATCATCGGAATTATTTCTTCTCTCCTCGGATTTGTACAGGTTATTCGCTACCTTTTTGATTACAATGTATTGACCCCATATGGGAAGGGTTATGTTTGGGGTTCCATTTCTTTGCTGTTAATTGGCATACTGTTAATTTATCTGGGGCTTAAAAAAAGAAAAACGATGTAATTCCTCCCCGTCCCCTCACTTCATCACCATTTTCAACACCACCCTGCCCTCTTTTTCTGTTTCATCGATCTGGCTGGTCATCCCCTCAAGGAGGATCATGCTGATGCCATCGGACTCTTCTACCTGATTTAGAATGGTTTGCAATTTTTTATCTGCCGAGAAGACGACTGCAATCTCTTTGGTTGTTTCGGCATATTCTATCGTCAAATCAATCCCTCCCAACGATTGAATGAGCTGATTGCGGGTTTCAAAGTCGCCTTCTTTGAAACACAACTGCAACGTTTCTTCCACGATCATATTGAGTTTGTTGATCTCCGCATGGTTGAAGAAATGTTTGTTACAGAAAGCTTCCAGTCCGGCGCGCATGTCATAAAAGTCAAAGTCGGCCTGGTCGATGTGATAACTGTAATTGCGGATCCGTTGGATAAACGCCCGGGTATTCGCTTTGCGGGGATGCTCAAAGATCTCTTCGGGCGCACCCTCTTCGTAGATGATTCCTTCATCCATATACAAAATCCGGGTGGAGAGGTCGCGGGCAAACTTCATCTCGTGTGTGACAATGGCCATGGTCATCCCATCGGCAGCCAGTCGGCGGATAACCCCCAACACCTCGCTCACCATGGTAGGGTCGAGTGCAGAGGTGGGTTCATCGAAAAGGATGATTTCGGGATCCATCGACAGACAACGGGCGATGGCCACCCGCTGTTGCTGTCCACCGGATAATTCATCGGGATAAGCATCTTCTTTTGCGGAAAGGCCCACCAGCTTCAACAAGCCGCGTGCTTTCTCCTCTGCTTCCGCCTTGCTCTTTTTAAGCAGCTTCATGGGGCCGATGGTCAGATTCTCCAGCACGGACAGGTGCTCAAAAAGGTTGAAATTCTGGAATACCATCCCCATCTTCTGGCGCAGGACGTTGGCATTATTCCGGGGATCCATGATATCTTTCCCGTCGATCAGGATGGTTCCACCGGATGGTTTCTCCAACAAATTAAGACATCGCAGGAAGGTACTTTTTCCGGTGCCCGAAGGTCCGATGATGGAGATGATCTCCCCTCTTTGAATATCGATGTTGATATCTTTCAGAACTACCAGGTTTCCGAAACTTTTTGAAAGATGTGATACGCTGATCATGTTATTTGTCTAATTAGTCGGGGATGTTTTACTTTTGAAGTCCGTTTTTGCGTTTTGGTGCAGTGCCCACTTGAATCTTTTCCAGCAGGAGGGTCAACGACCATGCGAGCAGGAAATACAATATCGCCACCATGATCAGCGGGAAGAAGGCATCGAATGTCCGGCTTCTGATGATGTCGCTGGCTTTGGTCAGATCCTGCACGGCAATGTAACCCACAATGGAAGTCATTTTAACCAGGGCTATAAACTCTCCCTTGTACACCGGGAGCACCCGCTGAACGGCCTGTGGCAGAACAATGTAAAGAAATGTCTTCGTCTTGCTGAATCCCATGGCCACACCGGCTTCGGTCTGTCCCTTCTTCACGCTTTCAATGGACGTTCGGAACATCTCGGAGACGTAGGCGGCAAAGTTCATGGCAAAAGTGAATGTGGCCACCCACACGCCACTGATGTCGAAGGCTGAAAAGACCACGTAGAACATCAACATGAGCAACACAACCTGCGGGATACCGCGCAAAAGATCGATGTACACCTTTGCCACGAGCCGCAACATGCGGGATTTGCTCATGCGCATCATGCACACGATAGCACCCAGGAGGGTTCCCAGCAGTGCGGCCATGATAGAGATCAGAAAAGTGACCTTCAACCCGTTCCATAAAAGCATGTACCGGTTCTCCAAAATAATGTTCCGGTGAAAACTTTCCTTCAATCCGGATAAAAAGGTGTCGTTCTCTTTTGCGGGAACCACATGGTTTAACGTGACCAGGACCTGCGGATTCACAAAATAGCCATCGGAGAAGTTGACAACCTTTCGTCGCTCTGCCGTGGCGGTCATGTTTGAGATCACCATGTCGGCTTTTCCTGATTCCAATGCGGCAATCAGTGCGGAAAATTTCATGTCGTAATACTGAATGGGCCTTCCCAGTTCATAGGCAATTCTTTCAATGAGCTCACAATCGAGGCCCACGATTCTGTTATCGGAAATGAAGCACATCGGCTCCCTGTTGGCGGCAATGGCCACAATGAGGGGCTTGCCGGTGGTAACCTTCGGTATTTCGACAGGCTGGTAGGGCGATTTGTCCTTCTTCACCCAGCGTTGAACGATGGAGTCGAGGGTACCGTCTTGCTTGAAACGGGCCAGCACGGCGTCGACCTGTTTAAGTAGCTGTTCGCTATTTTTGTGAAAGGCAATGGCGGCATATTCATCGGAATATTCTTCGGGAAGCACCAGCAGATCGTCGTTTTTATTGGCTGCCTTCAGCGCGGTGGTATAGGCGGTAATGACATAGTCAAGCTTGCGCGATTGCAGGGCTGCAATGGCATCCATGATGTCGTCGTAACACTGTACGGTGGCATTTTGATAATTGTCGCGTATATACTTTTCTCCTGTTGAGCCGGTCATGGCACCCACCACAGCGTTGGACAGATCGGAGCCGTCAAGGTTTTCGGAAGGCGCTTTTGTATCGGGTGTACCGGAGGGTTGATCCTGAACGACCACAGCAATACCACCGGTATAATAGGGATCGGTAAATAAAACCGATTGGGCACGCTCCTCCGTAATGGTCATACAGGCTCCAATGATATCGGTTTTTTGCGACAACAGGGATGCAATGAGGGAACCAAACTCCATGTTGTGGATTTCCAACTTCATTCCCAGACTTTGTGCCAGCAGAGAAACAAACTCGATGTCGAAGCCCACAATCTGCTGGGTGTCGTCGACAAAGGAAAAAGGCTCCGTCACTGCATTGGTACCAAAATGGAGCACACCGTTGGGGGCCTCCCACTCCATCACGGGCATTTTGGCGGGCTTCCCTTGCGCAGGGAACCAGCGGTTCTTCATGTCGTCGTATCGACCATCTTTTTTCATCGCTTCCAACAAGGAATCGGCGGCATATTTCAGGTGCGTATCACTCTTGCGGACAGCCATTCCGTAGTTATCCACGGTGACCATGTCGGGCAGGATTTTAAGCCCGGGATTTTGTGCCGTAATGTTTCTCAGGATCGGCTCGTCGTACGCTGCGGCGACTTCAATTCCTTGCTGAACAGCAATGCAGGCTTCCAGAGGTGAGTTATAATAGGCACATTCCGCATTGGGAAATTTACTCCAGACAAGCTGATCGGCAATGGTGCCGGTGACCACGGCAAATTGGGAACTTTCCAATTCCGAAAGATGGGTTACTTTTTGTTCGTGCTCATGGGAACAGGCATAAAAGAACAAGAGAAAGGAAAAGAGGACAAAGAAAGGAAGTTCCTTTTTCATTTTTTTCGATTTCAGTTTAAAAGTGTTGTATGGTAACGTTGCAAAAATTCGCAGGTGCAAATTTAAGCAAAATTTTGAATTTCCAACACATCGCCTGCAATGAACAAAAAACACACTTCCACGGTTTTAAACACAACAGGTAACGCTGCCTGAGACACTCAATTAATCGGATGAAAAGAGACGGTCAATTAGAAAGTATCTGGCAATCGGAGGGCAAACACTACGGACAAGAAAATCTCACTCCGGGCGCACGATTCGACGTGGTCATAGCGGGCGCTGGAATTACAGGCATTACATGCGCGCTGATGCTTCAGAAAAAAGGAGTGAAATGCATCCTCGTGGAAGCTTCCAACATGGGTTTTGGCACCTCCGGAGGGACGACCGCCCACCTGAACAGCTTTTTTGATACCCCTTATTATCAGGTCATCAGCCATTTCGGCCTCGACGCCGCAAAGCTGCTCGCACAAGGCGCCAACGAAGCACATCATCTCATCAAGGATCACATCAACTTGTATCAGATTTACTGTGATTATTCGGTCCGGAACGGATACCTTTTTTCATTGGATGCGGAACAGGACAAAACGCTTCAAAAAATCATCGCAGGGAATCAGAAAGTGGGTGTCGACACCTTTGAGACAAAGGTAAATCCTTTTGGAATCCCTTCTGTAAGGGTGGTAGAAATACCCAACCAGGCTCAATTTCACCCGCTAAAGTATCTCAGAATCCTGCTGAAGGAATTCATCAATTCCGGTGGCACGTATGTGGAAAACTGTCGCGTCACTTCGGTAGAAAAAGAAGACCATCAACTGGTTTCCACTACGACAAAGGGCAACATCATCAGCAATCAGCTGGTTTATGCGACCCACATTCCTCCGGGCAGAAATATCCTGCATTTCAGAAATGCCCCCTACCGCAGTTATGTGATGGCATGTAAGCTTAAAAATGGAAGTTATCCCGAAGCATTGGGTTATGATCTCTCTAAACCATATCACTATTATCGGGTGCATTCACTCGATGAGAAACAGTTTATCATCGCAGGTGGCGAAGATCACAAAACAGGTGATGTCAATCATACCTCGGAGAGCTTCGAAAGGCTCGGGAATTATTTACACCACCATTTTGATATCGAGGAAATCAGCTATCAATGGTCCTCGCAGTTTTACGAGTCCGCCGATGGACTCCCCTACATCGGTCAATTGCCTGGCGGTCCCGAGAAGGTTTATTGTGCCACCGGCTACAATGGCGACGGAATGATTTTGGGCACCCTTGCGGCCAAAGTACTCAGTGACATCATCTCGGTGGGAAGCAGCAAGTATGAGAATCTTTTCCTGCCTTCGCGGGTAACACCGGTAGCCGAATCGGGCAACATCATCAAAGAAACGGCCAACGTAATCAAACATTTTGTGGTGGATAAACTGGCTGTGGAAAAGATGATGGAGCTGGCTGATCTCGAGAACGACCAGGGTAAGGTGATCAACCACAAAGGAAACAGACTGGCTGTATACAAGGATGCAAATGGTCATCACCACATTCTGGAGAGCGATTGCACCCACCTCTACTGCACGGTAAAATGGAACGAGGAAGAAAAGTCGTGGGACTGTCCTTGTCACGGATCCCGCTTCGGGAGGGATGGGAAGGTGCTGAACGGACCTGCCGTCACTCCACTAAAAGAACTATAGAGACCCGATGAATCACACTGAAAAGACACCTCACATTGTTGATTCTTGTACAAAATCCCTGTAAATCAATGTGGGGGAACAACTTCACAGTTGTCCCCCCAGCAAGGAAAATCAAAAAAAAAATGTTATATCATCTGTTCAATATTCCAGACAAATGCACGTAGGCCAAGATTGGCAGACTCCTCATCCATCTTCTTGAGATAGTTCAACAGGAAAGGGACCCTGTCGTCTTCCACCACGGTGAGAATGGCGTTGTTCACCGAGGGCCAGGCATGCGACGCGTAGTGGGGTATCCCATCTTTGCTGCCACGTCCGAAGACTTCTTTCCAAGAGGTAAATCCCCGTATGTTGAGCGAGCTCAGGTTTTCGACAAGTTGATCGTAGTGCGCCTGGTCTAACAATATCATTACTGCTTTCATTTGTTGCAATTTTTTTTGTGAAACGTTTTTAGAAGGACTCCTTTTTTAAGCGTTCTGCATCGAAGCACCGGAGATTCGTTTATTTTCGTGTGTTTGATTGTGATGCTTACGCCTCCTGCGTTTCACCCCATTTCCACCAAAAATTGAGTAGAGTGCCGGTATCAGGATCAGTGTGACAATGGTTGAAAATGTCATTCCACCAATAATCGCGAGACCAAGCGACTGCCACATCTCCGACCCCTGGCCGGTGCCAATGGCCAAGGGAATCATACCGAGAATGGTGGTGAGGGTGGTCATTAAAACAGGACGCAATCTCGATTTACCGCCATCCACTACAGCTGCCTTGATAGACAATCCACGCTCGCGGTTCAGATTGATATAGTCGACAAGCACAATACCGTTCTTTACCACCATACCCACCAACATAACCAGTCCGATGAGTCCCATGATTCCAAGTGGTTCACCCGTCATTGCCAGCAAGAGCAACGAACCGATAAATGCGAAAGGAATGGAAAAGATGATGATGAACGGATAGGTGAGCGATTCAAATTGCGAGGCCATTACAATATATACCAGCAAGACAACGATGACGAGCAACATGATTAAGTCGGAGAAAGCCTCCTGCTGGTCTTCGAGCGAGCCACCTATCTCAATTTGCATGCCCATGGGAATGTCCATCGTTGAAATGGCACTGTTCACATCGGCGGCCACATCGCTCAAGGCCCGATTATACAGAGAACCGCTTACCGTGACGACGCGTTCACGGTCTTTTCGTTCAATGGCTGGGAGTGACGAGTTTTCTACTACCCTACCCAAATCACGTACGCGAACCCCTACGCCCATCGGATTGTATATCAAAATATTTTCAACATCCTCAATAGATTGACGCGATTCTTCGGTATAGCGGACACAAATATCATATTCTTCTCCTTCTTCGCGATAACTTGTCGTTGTGAGGCCATTGATGCGATTGCGCACTGCACTTGCCGCGGTAGCCATGGAAAGACCATTCAGAGACAATTTCTCCCTGTCGAATTCTATTTGATATTCCATGCGATAATCTTTTCGCGATAGGGTGATGTCGCGCAGCCCTTCAATATTTTCCAGTTTTGTCTTCATTTCCGCAGCAAGCTTGTCGGTTTCGGCAAAATCGTATCCATAGATTTCTACATCCATCGTACTGGCACCCATACCCGATGAGTTTCCTCCCGGGGTTACAACGAACTTACTGATAGCCGGTATTGCGGCGAGATCTTTACGCAGATCATCTGAAAGATCGTCTATTGATCTGTTTCTGTACTTAGCTTCTACAGTGCGTACATTAAAACTCATGATATTGGGTCCATTATCCTGAATGGAAGCAAAGATATTGTCGTCGTCGGCCGGTCCCACTGTAAAAGAATTGATCTCTACCTCGGGATACTTCTCTTTGATCAACTGGTTGATCTGCATACCCGTTTGCTTGGCCAACTCCATTCTTGTGCCGGCAGGTAATTCAACCGTCATGCTAATTGTATTGTTATCGGAGCTGGGCATGAACTCTGTTTTCAGGGTCAGTGCCGATACGGCGGCGCCCACGATAAAGATGACGAGAATGACCCCAATGGTCTTTCCACGTTTTCTCACCACAAAATTAAGCAACCTCGCATAGACAATGTCTAATTTGTCCAGCATGGGAAGGATACGCTTGTTGTACCATTTGTCGAATTTGGTGGTTTTCAATTCCTTGTTCGACCGGAGCATTTTGGAACTCATCATCGGGGTGAGCGTCAATGCAATGATCATGGACAGCGTGATGATGATGGTTACCATCCATCCCAACTGCTTGAACATAATCCCTGCCATACCCTCAACCATGGTCATCGGCAGGAAAGCGGCTACAATGGTCAAGGTAGATGCAATCACGGAAAGTGATACTTCTTCCGTACCGTATATGGCTGCTTGTTTGGGGTGGCTGCCTCTTTCTACGTGTGTCGTAATATTCTCCAGAACCACAATAGCGTCGTCCACCACCATACCAATACAGATGGAGAGTGCCGACAACGATATGATGTTGATGGTGTTACCCGTGAGATAGAGATAGATAAACGAGCCAATGAGAGAAATGGGGATGGAAATCATGATGATGATGGTAGCCCTCCATCGACCCAGAAAAAACAACACAATGACACCGACAATGATCAGGGCAAGCAGGATGGTTTCGAGCAAACTACCGATGGATACTTTCACATTCTCAGACGTATCCATGACGGTTTCAATGTGAATGTCGGGAGGCAGATTCTTCTGGTATTGTGGCAGCAGCTCTTTCACGGCATCGACGATATCCACAGTATTGGCTCCCGTTTGTTTTTGAATCATGATGGTAGCACTGCGCCGACCGTCTGTGTAACTTTCCATGACATTTGTCTGAACAGTATCGTTTACGGTGGCCACATCTCTCAAATAGATGCTCTGACCCTGGCTGATGCCGATCACCATGTTATTCAATGCATCGCTTTCCTCTATTTCACCCTGAAGGCGCAACATGTAGGTTTGAGAACCCACATTGAGGTTTCCGGCAGGGATGTTCACGTTTTCGGCAGCAATTTTCTGGGCAATCTGTTCCAGTGGAATATTGTAGGCCTCCAGCTTTTCGGGGATCACATTCACCTGCACTTCTCGCTGGGGCGCTCCAGAGATGGAAACTGTACCTACTCCCGGTATTCTGTTAAGCGGCCCGGCAATTTGGTCATCGAGGATTTTATACAATGCGTCGGAGCTCTCGTCGGCTGTGGCTGAGAGCATCATGATTGGCATCATATCGGTACTGAATTTAATCAGCATGGGATCGGTGGTTCCGTCGGGCAGGGAGCTGGTCATCAAATCCAGCTTATCACGCACATCATTCATGATGGTCATCATGTCTGATCCGTAATTAAACTGAAGCATGATCACCGATATTCCATCTTTTGAGGAAGAATTGATCTCCTTGATATTCTCTGTCGTATTCAGTGCATCCTCCAGGGGACGGGTCACATTTGTTTCCACATCTTCCGCACCGGCACCGGGATATGCCGTCATCACCGACACCATGTTCATATCTATCTCCGGGAAGAGATCGACCGGAAGCTGCCGATAAAACATGAGCCCGATAAGTACCACACCAATAAAGATCAATGAAGTCGCAACAGGACTCTTGACCGCACTTTCATATATTTTCATACCTCACTACAATTTCTATTCTGTCACTTGCACCTCGGTGCCTTCAATCAATCCGGTATTCCCCTGAACGATGACACGATCGCCCACTTCGAGACCCGATACGATTTCATACTTATCATCGATGCGGGTTCCTAACGTTACTTTGGTATAGACTGCCTTTCCATCCTTCTCCAGAAATACATACCGGTCGTTGGACCCGGTTTGCTTCAACACGGCCAGGTCGGCGACAAGGGGACGGTCGTTGGTGCCAAAATTGAGTGTCACACGGGAGAACATTCCCGGACGCAGTTGCTGGTCTTTGTTGACCACTTCAATCTCTACGGGGAAGGTACGTGAACCCGGGTTTACGGTGGGATGGATCAACGATACTTTTCCTTCGAATGTTTCTCCCTCCAATGCATCTACTACTACTTTTGCCTGCATTCCTTGTGACAGTTTGCTGTAATATGATTCAGATACATGGATGACAATCTTGACAGGATTGATATTTTCAATTGTCAGGATGGGCATGCCGCCCGCTACATCGCCGGCATCGTAATTGCGCACGGTCACGATGCCATTGATGGGGCTCTTGAGTCCGGTATTCTCTTCTATGGTGTTTAACGCCGTCTGAGCAATATCGAGCTGCGTTTTGAGCTGGTCGAGCTGTTGTTTGGAAATACCTCCCACATTGTACAACTCGCTGTACCTTTCATAATCGCGCCGCAGCGTAGCCAGTTGTGTTTCCTGTTGTGAATAATTGGCTGCATCCATGGTGACCAAGGTCTGCCCTTTGGACACACGGCTGCCCACATCCACATGAATTTTTCTGATGCGCCCGCCCATCGCGGGGGTAATATTGTTGACGGTATTTGCCTCTATTGTGGCTGTAAAGGAAGATAACTGATCCACTGCTACCAAACTGACCTCTTCTACGGTGACGCTTGGTTTAGCCTTCACTGCCGGCTGTTCACTTTGACCCGATCCGCCGCAGGAAATGAGCAGAAAGAGAGCGACCAGTGATGTAATACTGGAAATGATTTTTCGTTGCATACTTGTTTGTTCGTTTATAGTTTTTAATTGGTTGTGTTTATATCATAACCGATTGTTTTTTCCAAGTCGGCCTTCGAGGCAAGATAGTCGTAAATTGCATTGCGATATTGCAATTCGGCATTGGTCACTGCCAGGGCAGCCGCATTTAAATCGACAATGGTTCCCATACCTGTTTCATATCTTTTCTGCGTGATTTCATATCCCTTCTTCGCCTGGCCTACCGACGATCCGGCTGCTACTACCTGCTCCATACTTTTGTTGATCTGTTCCAGGCTATTCTTCACCGATAACTGCAAACCCCGCTTCAGGTTATGACGTTGCTCCTGAAGCTGAGACAACTGAATCTCCGACTGTTTGATGTTATAATGCCGCTGTCCACCGTTAAATAGAGGGATGGCAAGCGTTACCCCCACCACGGAATAGGGATCCCAACGATAGTCGTTGATCTTGAAATCGTTGTTCTGGCTTATTTGAGAGTAGCTGAAAGAGGACGTCAGCGTAGGTAGACGTTGTAACTTTTGCATCTCATACGCATTTTTTGCCTGCATGGCCTGCAGGTCGAACGCTCTTAAATCGCTGTTGCCCGACAGGTTCTCGTCGGCGGGGACGATGGCTTCAAACATCCACTGTTCATAATCGGAAAGCGATCCGACAATTTCCACAGGGAGATCCTCATCGATGCCCATCAGCATCTTTAGCTGAAGCTCCGCTATTTTCAACATGCTTTCTGATTGAAGAATATTGGGAATGATGCTTTTTAAGCGCACATCGGCGGTAATCACGTCGTATTCGGCTACCACACCCTGCTGAAACTTGTTTTTGATGTTCACCAGATTCAAAGAGTCGGTGGTATATGTTTCCTGGAACAGCTCATAACTGTCTTTTGCCAACAAGATGCTATAGAAGGACTTTTTTACCTGATGCGCCAGATCAATCTTCGACGCCCGCGACTGCTCCACGGCCATCTCCAGGTCGACCTTACTCATCTGTATATTTTTCCATAACGAGGGCACAACAAGGGGTAGACTTACGTTGAGTCCACCCGACCACATATTTTTACGGCCCACCTGAATGCCATCATTTGAGGCATTGGGATCGGGCGCCATCATTTTCCCCAGCACTTCGACAACTTTTAATTCTTCCGGTGTGAAACTGCCCGGATCAACACTGCCCCCACCGAAAAGGGAACTCATGTCACTATCGAGATACATGGTCTGACGTTTCAGTGTATGCTGAAACTGCCCGATGAGGTCAACCTGCGGCAACAGGGCACCGTAAGCACTCTTTTTGGCATATATTTTTTTTTCAACTTCCATATTGGCCACTTTCACAAGGGGATTTTCACTCAATGCGATTTGTACAGCCGTTTCTAAATCCAGATGCAATACCTCACCGGCATCTGGCTTTTCTTGTGCATTTGCATCGGATAGGCCCAATAATCCACATATCATCAGGACGATGATATTCATTTTTGTTTGTTTCATAAAATATTGTCAATTATTTAAATTTGGGGAGATCGGAATATATGCATCGATGATTTCCAAACCCTTGCGGGTTGAAATTCCACGGAGTATATTCACCATCATATTGTAAATTAAGTCAGTAGGAATTGCAGTGCCATTTTCCGAGTGCGCGATGCTTATTCGAATATAAGTACCCATATCCAACATCCATACGGTTTCCTCCGGATTGATATCGCTGCGGAAATAGCCCTCTTCTATCCCTGCACGGATCAACTCTTTCATGCGAACCCGGTATTTCTCTGATTCTGAAAGGATGGTTTGATAAATATTGGGATAAAATATATGGATATCCTCCAAGAAAGTATCCCTGGGTAGTTTGATTGATTTGTAATCACAAAGAATATCCAAAAACCGGATCACAATATTATCCGATCGATGAATGATTTCCGTATATCTTTTGGCCCTGTGTTCTTGTGCTTCAAGAATACAGTTTTTTAAAACATCTTCTTTGTTCTCAAAATTTTGGTAAATAGTTCGTTTAGAAACACGTAAGGAAGATGCCAGATCATCCATTGAGACATTTTTTATGCCATCGCGGCTAAAAAGAATGGATGCTTGTTGAATAACCCTTTTTCTCAGCATTGTTTTTGATAAATAAATAGCTTATTGACAATGCAAAGAAACTACACATTTGGACCGGTTGTGGAGGCTGCAACACTCAAATGGTATTTTAGTGTACTGAAGTACAAAAAAACGGTACCGAAACGATGGGTGTCGGTTTACTTATTGCCGCTACTTATATACCAGTTCTTGAACTCAGCGCTGCGTGCCCTGCTGACGATTATCTTTTCGGGGGTGTCGACTAAAAGATGTATGGCCAATTTGCCATCGAACCATACAGTGAGATGGGATACCGCTTTATGTGCAACGATGAACTGCCGGTTTGCCCTGAAGAACAGATCGGGATCGAGCTGGCTTAAAAAATCATCGAGCGAGGTGTCCATGGTATATTCCTGTTTGTTAAAACAACTGATCACCGCTTTTTTATTCTCGGCATACACAAACGCGATCTCATCGGATGAAACGGGTATGAGCTTATCTTTAAAAGGGATCAGAAAACTTTTTTTGTATGCATTGTCATTCTGGTTAATGCTGCTCAACAATTGATGTATAATAGCTACGTTGTTGCGGTTGCCGGAGAGTGTGTGCAACTTATTGATTGCTTTTTGAAGACTATTCTTGCTGATGGGTTTAAGGAGATAATCGATGCTGTTCACCTCAAAAGCTTTCAGGGCATACTGATCATACGCTGTGGTGAAAATTATGGGACAATCTACATCCACTCGTTTGAAAATGGAAAATGAGTCTCCATCGGCAAGATGAATATCCATAAAAACCACATCAGGCATTGGGTGCGTTGAAAACCACTCGATGCTTTGATCTACACTCTGCAAAACAGTTGTAATGTGGATATTCTCATCAATCGATATCAGGAGCCGTTCCAGATTCTGGGCTGCCACAATTTCATCTTCTACAATAACAGCATTCATCTTCATTGCATTTTTCAGGCTTAATCAATCAGTTTATCGCTATACTTTCCCAGATTTTTTATCAATGGTATTTCTACCCTGAAGAATGACGTGCCAGTCTGGATATGGATTCTTTGACCGAACATCAACAAATAACGTTCGTTCAGGTTAGACAGCCCCATGCCATTTCCATGTATCACATCCTTTCTGGGCTGGAGATTATTTTCCACGGCAAGTTCGTCGGAATCAGTGATCCGTATAGATATTTTCAACGGTTTATGCAGGCTGGCAACGTTATGCTTCACCGTATTTTCGACCAGTGTTTGTATGGCAAAGGGAAGGATATGGTAAGTTTGATATTTCTCCGGAATATCCACATTCACAGTGAAACCTTCGCCATAACGAATCTTCATCAAATAGATATAGGATTCGGTAAAACTCAGCTCTTCGGAAAGCGTAACCACCGAGTTTTCCTGGATAGTGTATCGAAACACCGAGGAGAGTTGCATCAGATATTCCTGGGCTCTTTCATCGTCGTAACCAATCAGGCCGCTGAGCGAATTGAGCGAATTGAAAAGAAAATGGGGATCGGTCTTGTTCTTCAGTGCTTCGTATCTGTTTTTAAAATTTTCTATGACAAGATTCTTATTCTCTTCAATTCTCTCTTGATTCTTGATGATTAAATAGAGCAGATAGGTACAAAAAATGGATGTAATGAAAAGAACCAGGTCCTTTACAAAATGAATGATCGAATATTGATATGCTGTCAGATCACCCTTAAACCAAATTCCCAACAACTGAGAGATTGCGGTACTTAGCCCTGCCACAAAAAAGAAAAAAACGAACAGATATAACACGGTCTTCTTCTTTTCGTTCTGGAAATTTTTAACGATCCAAAATTCAACCCTAAGAAAGAAATAGACCATCAGCGTGTTCACCATAAACCAAATTATAGGCTCCAGTATAAGGTTTATGGGTTTAACATGCCGACCGGATTCAACGATTCTTTCAATAAATTGTTCCCCCACATTCTCTCCCATGTGGTAACTGTAAACAACCACCACGAGTTGAACGAGGAAAAAGAAAAGGTTCAAAAACAGCGCCGACAAAAAGGCTGTCTTTTTATCTAATCGAATGAGTGGCGTGTTTGCTTTCCGTATCATGTTGACGTAAGACTAGTGAATACAAATGTAAGGAATGTCACTCACTTACTCAAAAAAAACAATGCCCGTTGCAATATACGCAATGCACCGCAATAGTTGCGATTTAATTCTGAAACAACAGGCCGTACATACTGAACAGCATTTCGAAAGAGAGCTACATTTTAAGGGCATCCTGCATCTCAGGCTGAGGCTCTGCTTGCATCTGCTCCACGATCTTTCTTGCAAAGAGGTTGTTCACACGATGACCGGGACGGTTCGCGATGATGTGCCCCTTGATGAACCTGCCCACGAGAGCCAGATCTCCAAGCACATCCAACAGCTTGTGGCGTGCCGGCTCGTTGGGAAATACAAGCGGCTTGTTCATCACATAACCCATCTTATCGATATTCTTCCGCTCGATACCCATGATATCAGACAGACGGTCTACTTCCTGCTGCTCAATCAACTGATCGTTGATCACGATGGCGTTATCCAGATCGCCGCCCTTGATCAGTCCGTGTTTAAGTAGCTGTTCGATCTCCTTGATGAACACAAAGGTCCTGCACATGGAGATTTCCGTCGTAAAGTCGGCAAGACGATCAAGCGAAGCGTGCTGCACCGGCAAAACCGCCGAGTCGAAGACAACCTGCACACCCACACTGAAATGATCGGCGGGAAGCAATTTGAGATAGGAACCGGTCTCGGCATCCACATATTCGATGTGCTGCTCCACCTCGAAGTAGATCCGTTCTTTGGCCTGTACTTCAAACCCTACCCGTTGAATCTGTTGCACATATTCGATGGAGCTTCCGTCCAGAATTGGAAACTCGGGTGAATCGATTTCTATCAGGCAGTTGTCGATCTCACATCCGTAGAGTGCCGCAAGCGCATGCTCTATGGTGGCAACCTCTACTCCGTCGACCGACAGGAGGGTGCATCGCTGCGAATGCTTCACATTCCCGGCCGAAGCAATGATGACTGGACTTCCTTCCAGATCGGTGCGCTGGATCCGGTAACCGAAATCCACCGGTGCCGGACGAAAGGTGATGGTGGTCTGTAATCCGCTGTGCAATCCTTTCCCTTTGAGAGAGAACGACTCTTTTATGGTTCTTTGTTTCATTCTGAATAAAATATCACAACTATTCTATACGATGATACAAAGTTAAAGCAGCGGGGTACCCACCATGCCTCTTACTCACCGAAATGGAGATTTTGGGTACCCAACCATACAAAATGAAATCCGAAGAATATCAATCGGGATTACCAGCTTCCTGTGTATGGATCAGCTTACACGCTGTTTTTCTATTTTTGGATTATAGATGTAGGATAGCGTGAGTATACCCAGTATGATGAGTGGCAACAACATGAATCCGATATTTTTATCGACAATGGCATGGCTGATGAATGCGAATATCAGGCTAAAGGTGAATCCTGCATATGCCCACTCTTTGAGCTTACCGGGTATTTGTGGAACGGAAATTGCAATTACTCCCAACACCTTGCAGACAATAAGGCTGTAGGCAAAATAATCGGGATAGCCCAATGGCTTGGTACCTGCATTCACATTTTCCGGTGAAAAAATAACGGTTGACAATGGCATTACTCCTTCGAAAAGAATGATAATTGTTGTGGCTACCCAAAAGATTATGTGGCCGATTTTTGAATTACGTTTCATATTTTTATCGTTTAAAAAGTGATATCGCGAAGATAGAAAGGAATTTAGAATTCACAGAATGGTTAAAGCGACAAATTAAAGGGTTGAATATGACAAAAGTATTTCTATATTTGTAGCAGGATAAGATAGATGATATGCGTGTTACAATTTATGTGCCCCTAAATGGATCAATAGAGGGTATCACACCTCCTTACCGTGCCTTTCACACAGCGAACGATTTTTTAACCGCATCGGGTAAAGAACCGGTGTTTGGAGTAGAGTATGTGGGCCTGCTTGAACACATTCCTGCGAACAATGGTGAGTATATGATAAAAACAAACAGGTTGCTCCAGGATGTGACGGAAACGAACCTGTTGATCATCCCGCCATTGTTTGGCGATATCTCAAAGGCTGTGTATGCCAATGCTCCGGCCATCCCCTTTATTAAAAAGTTATTCCATCAGGGTGCATCTCTTGCCAGTCTATGTGTGGGTGCATTTCTGTTGGCGGAGACGGGGTTACTCAACGACAAAAAATGTTCCACACACTGGGCCTTTATGGAAACCTTTAAAGAGAGGTTTCCTCGGGTAGAAGTTGAAAACGGTTCTGTTATCTCAATCGAAGAAAATATTTATAGCAGTGGCGGAGCAAACAGTTTATGGAACCTGATTCTTTACCTGATTGAAAAGTTTGCCGATCGGGAGACAGCAGTGATGATCTCAAAGTATTTCGCACTGGATATCGGAAGGGAAAGTCAGTCGCAATTCACCATATTCAGGGGTCAACGCAATCATGGAGATACTGACATTATACGAGTTCAGGATTATATAGAAACAAAATTCAAGGATAAGATAACCATACAAATACTCGCCAATCTCATTCACACCAGCCGCAGAACATTTGAGAGACGATTCAAGGAAGCCACCAACAACACACCAATGGCGTATATTCAGCGGGTAAGAATGGAAGCTGCAAAAAATTATTTCGAGACCACAAGAATGAATATCAACGAAGTAATGTTTGATGTGGGCTATTCCGATGCAAAAGCATTCAGGGAAATTTTTAAAAATAATACGGGTCTTACACCTGGTGAATACAGGAAAAGATATGCTTGGAGGGACTCTTCATTGCATTCGGCAAAGACGACGGTGATTTAATCGTAGGCCATCAATCGTTGAAAGTGAAACGCAATCCCAGTTGCAGATTGAAATGGAGCGGATTCTCCTTGTAAATGGTCTCCAACTCACTGTTGTTCCTGAAATAATAGGAAATGCCAGGCTCTGCATAAAGTTCGATGTTGTTCGATATCTGATACCCCAATCCCATTGCTGCATTTACGGACCACTGTAATGCTTTCGATCGTACTTTTTCCTTGGTGGTTACTTCCAACTGGTTGTCGAGATAATAATTTGAAGTCAAACTCCCCGCGACATTCATTTCCACGAGACCGCCGGTAGAGACATAAGTCGATAGCTTATTATTTTGCCAGAAAGTGTAGGCTACACTGACCGGAATGCCAATGTAATGCAACGTCTGTAGATCATCGTAATAATAATTGCCATTTCCGGAATAGAGTTCCGATGTGAGGAGTGAATAGGTCAAGCCACTTGACAGATTCCACCTGTCGTTGAAATTGTACCGCAAAGTGAGGCCAAATGTGATGGGCTGATGATGTTTGACATGGGTGTAAACTTGCTCTTGCTCTCTTGTGTAATTAGCAGGAAAAAGATACTGTTCCTCCACAGTCTCAGCCAGGGCAAATGTTCCGTATCCCGAATAGGTTTCTGAAGAACCTGCAGGGAGATTCGACATGGAGAGATTGGTTTGCCATTTTGATGGATTGCGGGCAGGCTTTTGAGTAGCTGATGCAAATAACTGATCATTAGCTTGGCGGACATCCGACTCAGGCAGTGCAGCTTCTTTGGCTGATAAATCGTTGTTGGTTTTATCTGCTTCGGAGACCTGGTCTGTTGCTTCACTTTCTCCCGTATCTTCTTTGACCGTATGCATAGCAGTGAGCCCTTCCTGCGGAGTTGCGGCAACCGTTGTTTTTGCTTCACCATAAAGCGGTTGTGGGTTCATAGTCGATTTGCTTTTTGTAGAGGAAGGCGACTTGATGTCGTTTGCTGTCTCCATTGTCTCTACAATAGGTTGTTCTTTCTGTGTAACGACGGGGGCATTTTTTTCCGTAAAGCGGACATCTTCTTGATTGTCAGAAGAGGTGTACCGCAAAACAAGCAACAACAGGATGGCAATGGCTGCGACGGCTGAAAGCGCTCCAATAAAGACACCCTGTACGAAGCGCTTTGGCTTCATGGGCATTTCCCGGACTATGCTGCGGTCGGTAAGAAGTTGATCGATCCCCTCCCACAAACCCTCGGGGGCAGGCTCCTCGTGATGCTCCATCCGGTTGCGCAGGTTATCTTGCCAGTGATCGTTCATCATGCTTTTTCTTTAACCGGTATAATTCTATTTCTTTCTTTAATATGGCTTTCGCTCTGTGCAACTGGGAGGCTGAGCTGCTCTCCGCGATGTGCAGGATGGATGCAATATCTTTGTGACTTTTGTTCTCGAAGACATACAAATTGAAGACCGTGCGGTAACCCGGCGGCAACATGCGGATTATTTCCAGAATGACCGATGTGGGAATATCTTCAAAGTCGGGTTCCCGTTCTTCATCCAGGTCGGGTAAATCTGCTTCCGGAAAGTCTGTAAACAGCATTCTTTCATTTGCCTTGATATGATTCAATGCTTCGTTGACCACGATGCGTGCCGACCACCCCCGCAAAGAACCGGGACCTTTGTATTCGAACTTGTGCATGGCATTGAAAATCTTCAGAAAACTTTCCTGTAACACATCCTTGATGTCTTCTCTGTTTGAGATGTAACGGGCACACACCGTGGTGAGGTACCCGGAGTGATCGTCATAGAACCTCTTCATGGCAACTCTGTTGCCTTGCACAATCTGCCGGATGAGTTCCCGCTCTTTGTTTTCTTCTTTTGTCATCTACAGATTTCGTCCATACACGCCCCATACGCTCTTCCGATTGTATGATGGCAAGGTTGTAAATTATTACAAATGTACAACCTTGCCTTTTTATTCAGTACAAAATTACTTTAATGATCCTGAAATGATGTTTTGTATTCCTACAAAGGATTATTGCAATGGAATCACGCTTCTCTCGGCGGCTACTGCCGACGTGGCCGGTGTGGCAGCACGTGTGCGGTAATCAAACTCTACCGACTTGTCGGAGTTGAATGCTTTCCATTTCAGCTTCAATTTCACGGTCTCTCCTTCGGTATCAGGCAGATTGTCGAGCTTGAAAGCCACCAGGCCGTCGCCGATCCTGCCATTTACGTCGCCATTGGCATTGTGCCTGAACTCCACTTCATAGGGATTCTCGGGATTGTTGGTGGGGATGAGATTCACGTAGTGAGTAACTCCCTGATGGCTCCACATGGTTCTGAAACGAAGCGTGAGGTAACCGTCTTCGGCGATCGTGACCCAGTCGGCAACAATCTCCACGGGATCATTCCCATATACCTCATCATTCTCCACTCCCAAATTGGGCGCCATGGGTTTGGTCCTGATGCTGTCGATCCAGTTCACCTTGACGGCCTGGTCATACTCTTGACTGGAATCGTCTACTTCATCGTAGTTTACCAGCGCCCTCACCTCTTTTGAGCCAAAGGGGTGTGACGTAATGTTCACGGGCAACAGAGTTGTGTTGTCGTCCAACTGAAAAAATACAGTCTCGTCGGCTGCCTCTTTTACGGTGACGAGTGCATTGGGATAATAACGGTCTACATCGTCGTCATCGTCAAGACAGGAGGGCAAGACGAGCATACCGAGCAAGATTCCCGTCGTGAAAAGTAAATTGGTAATCTTCATAATTTTGTGGTTTTAAACGTTACGAATTATTTGTTTCAATCATTAAAACAAGACAAAGGGAGAAACCTTGCACGACAATTCGTTATTTTTTCTTAATAAGCTGGCGGATATCGATCAATTGACTCTCTGTTTTACTGTTTGGATCACTTGCCATAGGGCAAGAAATACAAACGACCTTCAACATTTACAAAAGAGTGATTGTTAGTCAACTGTAGCAAGTACATGGGTTGATTCAACGACAGCAATTCAACCAATATCTATAACACTCACAATCAAATAATCACAGGATGAAAATAATATCTTTCGTGCATGTATCGCTGGACGGTTTTGTAGCGGGACCTAACGGAGAAATCAACTGGGTAAAAATAAATGAAGAAATTTTTGATCACGTCGGGAAACGGATCAGAGAATGCGAATCTGCATTATATGGACGAGTGACCTACCAGATGATGGAAAATTACTGGCCAACTGCAGGAGACAAACCTACAGCCACCAAACATGACATTGAACATGCAAAGTGGTATAAAACGGCACACAAAGTTGTTTTGTCAAGGACAATGAAAGGCGCAGATTTGATGAACACCACAATTATCAGCGACAATCTTTCGGACAGCATAGCTGAATTAAAACGACAACCCGGTAAAGAGATTTTGCTTTTTGGTAGCCCGACAGCCACTCATTTCCTTGTTCAACAGAATTTGATTGACGGCTTTTGGTTGTTTGTCAACCCAATTATTCTTGGACAAGGTATTCCATTGTTTGCGGACATCAAAGAAAGAATAAATTTAAAACTGTTGACTACAAGACAATTTGATATTGGAGTGACTGAACTAAATTACATAGTGGACAGGCAATAAAAACAATTAAATTTTTACAGAATGAAGACAATTACATTTACAACTGAAATACATGCTCCCATCGAAAAGGTGTGGGAAGCATTGTGGAACGAAGATGCATACACGGAATGGACAAAACATTTTGTGCCAGGATCATATTACGAGTCGGATTGGCAAATTGGTGGAAAAACCCTCTTTCTGGGTCCGGACGGCAACGGCATGTTCGCGACTATCACCAAACTCGAAAAACCTTATGAAGTGATTTTTCTACACCAGGGAGAAATATGGGATGGTGTAGAAAAAGAAAGCATCGCAGAAGGGGCATATGAGAAATACGTGCTGATCGAATCAAATGGTTCCACCACGCTGACTGTATCTGTGGATGTGGATGAGCAGTACGAAGATCACATGGATGAAGGTTTTTCCAAAGGATTGGATGAGGTAAAGCGCATTGCCGAGAATGATACAGCATGACCAGGCAGATTTATAACAGATCGGTGCCGGTTGATGGAATAAACATCTTTTACAGGGAAGCGGGGGATCGGAATAACCAAGCCATATTGCTCCTTCATGGATTTCCGACCTCCTCCCTGATGTTTAAAAACCTGATGGTGGCGTTGACTGACAGTTGAATTGCAGTTATCAAAGTAATCTGAAGCTATTTCCTGTTTTTCAGCACTATTTCCGGACTTTTAAGCCTCCGGCTTTGGTGATATGGGGAAGACTGGATGCTTTTTTTGATATGAAAGAAGCGCATTGTTACAGAAGAGACCTCCCTGAAGCGCAAATTCACCTGCTGGAAGGAGGACACATGGCCTTGGAAACCAACTTTCCGGAAGTGGTGAAATTAATGACGGACTTTTTATCCTCCCTGTGAAATAAGCGTGAGCACTTTTATCACGTGTGAAGTAAAACTTAATATATTAATAAGTATCTTTGCCCAAAATTTCACATATGAATCGAATTGGGGAAAGAATAAAAAAGAAACGGGAGTTTCACAAACTGAATCTAAATGAACTGGCAGGAAAAGTAGGTATCAGCCCAAGTGCCCTTTCTCAAATAGAAAAATCCAAATCATTTCCTTCCATCGTCACACTGAAAAGCATCGCAGAAAACCTCCATACGACTGTAGGTGAGCTACTCGGAGAAAATGAAGCAATGGTCAACAACCCGGTTGTGCTGAGAAGCGAAATGAAACTTACTGACCAGAATCGCTCGGGCACCAATGTTTATCTGCTCTCACACCACAACGCCAACAAGCAGATGGATACCTACCTGATACGCTTTGCCAAAACATCCGGCATGGAGAATTTGCTTTCCGACTCACAAGGACAGGTTTTTTGCCACATCCTGACCGGGGAGGTGAGGTTTCAGATTGAGGACAAAACATATCTTTTAAAACAAGGAGACAGCATCTATCTGAATGCCAGAAACTCCAAGGATGCCGTAAACAATGCTGACGGAATCAGCGAAATGCTCTGGATTCAGTCACCCGCCAATTTTTAGGTAAAGAACAAAATAAATAAAGTATCACTTCATTTATTAAGTAATTTACATTACCTTTGTCCACGAGAAAGAAAGTTAGGTTATCTACCAATTTAATGTATGAGCAATGAGTGATATTTTTCAATTTCTTGAGAAAAGAAAAGTCTGTTTGCCGAATGACGCGATGGAGATCGTAAACGGGTGCAAATCGTATAGGGTATTCGACAGCGTGGAGCAATTAGCTGTAGCCGCAGTGGGTGGCGAAAACAGCAACAATTTTGAAGTACAATACGAGCTTCCCAACGGGGATATCGTAACCGAAGCAACAATCCAACGGGTGAAGAATGGCATAACAGCGAACTACACCGAAGCTTACATGCGGCGCAGAGATCCTGACACCATGCTGATTGGCGACAACCTGCCGACCGACAAGGAGCGGTTCAGCGACAAAATGGGATATGATTTTGAGACGCTGCGGAAAGAAACAATCTCCTGGCTTCAGTCACAAGATCTGGCACTCATTTTTTATTTTGCCGGCGGAGATCACATCGGCACAGGCGGTGTAGCCATTGTTCCCGCCAATGCCGGGTTCTTTGCCATGGGACTGGCCATGCTCCAGCATATCATACCACTTGAGGAGCTGCCGGAAGAGTTTGCCGTGGAATCGGCCATTTATGTTGCTCCCACCTTCAGGCATACACATTTCAACGGGAAACAGATTGTGGTGCACAAACGCTCCGAAGAGCTCCACGAAATTTTCTCCTACAACCTCTATCCCGGTCCCAGCGCCAAAAAGGGTCTTTATGGTGCACTGCTCACAAAAGGCGAAAAAGAGGGATGGATCACCGCGCATTGCTCCACCGTACAGGCCGTCAGCCCCTATGACAACATTACCACCTTCATGCACGAAGGGGCCAGCGGTGGCGGCAAGAGTGAAATGCTTCAAAACATTCTACGGGAGGAAAATGGGCAGGTGCTGATCGGGACAAATATCATCAATGAGGAGAGAAGGCTCATCAACTTCCCCCTGTTTTGTTCATTCAACCCTGTGACCGACGACATGGCACTATGTCACCCTTCCTTGCAGAAAAACAACGGAAAGCTCACCGTACTTGACGCCGAAAATGCCTGGTTCATCCGGGTAGACGGCATCACAAACTATGGTGATGAGCCGTTACTTGAAAAGCTAACCATCAAATCCAAAGAACCGCTGTTGTTTCTAAACATCGAGGCCAATCCCGATAGTACCGCGCTTATCTGGGATCACATTGAGGATAGCCCGGGCAAACGGTGTCCCAACCCACGGGTTATTGTTCCAAGACACATCATGCCCAACATTGTGAATAATCCGGTGACGGTAGATGTGCGGAGCTTTGGAGTACGCACCCCACCCTGCTCCAAAGAAAACCCCAGCTATGGCATTTTGGGACTCTTTCACATTCTTCCTCCTGCACTTGCCTGGCTCTGGCGGTTGGTATCGCCACGTGGACACGCCAACCCGAGCATCGTCGACGGTGGTGGCATGGGCAGCGAAGGAGTAGGTTCTTACTGGCCTTTTGCCACCGGGAAGATGATCCATCATGCCAACTTGTTGCTCGATCAGATCATCAATACCCCGCGCATACGCTATACCCTGGTGCCAAACCAATATATCGGCGTCTGGAAAGTAGGATTCAAGCCGCAGTTGCTGATGCGTGAATACCTCACCCGGCGGGGAAATGCGAAACTTCGCAACGACCAGTTTCAAAATGCACGCTGCCCCCTGCTGGGCTATGAGCTGAATTATCTCACTATCGAAGGGGCCAAGATACCGTCCCGCTTTTTGCAGGTACACAAGCAACCTCTGGTAGAAGAGTCGGGTTATGATGCAGGTGCCGCCATACTGTATGATTTTTTCAGAGCGGAGCTACCCAAGTATCTCACTCCCGACCTACACCCCACCGGTCGGCGCATCATTGAAACTTGCCTCAACGATGGCAGCGTGGAGGACTACCTGGAGATCATCCCAATGGATTACCAGTATGCGGCATTCATGACCACCACCCACGAATAGTAAAAGTCGAGGTGCATAATTTTATTTTTTTGGGTTTAAAATTCCCAGAAAGAGAAAAAAAACAAAAAAAATATCTCATTTTACCCAAAAAAATAGTAGATTTGTTGTGACTATTTTTATTTTTATAACAATAATTTAATCACACATCTCTATGAAAAAGATTTTCGTATCTATCATGATGTTTGTCCTCATTTCACTTTCCGGGAAAGCACAAGAAGGAGCTTTCGAGAGCTGGAGCGCAGGTATTAATGCGGGGCTGTATGGTGCGGGGATTCAGGGTGCCACGTCACTTTCTTCCCATTTCAAATTGAGGGCGGGATTTGATTATTTTACCTACAACCAGCAGGATGTTGCGGAATTCGAGGTAGACGTGGAATACAGCGAAACCCAGCAGACAGCTACGGCTGAGCTGACCGACCTGGAAGTTACTCTTCCCAATTTCAAAGTGCTGGTCGATTATTATCCCATGAAAAACGGCATCTTCTGTCTGACAGGAGGGGTTTATTTTGGGAACAACAAAGCATCCACAAACGGGTTGATCAGAGACTACCAGGAATTATCGGAACAACTGGGAGAGAGTCCTTATTTGCGGTATGAAGATATCGTCATTACCCCAAACGATGACGGCAGCTTCTTTGGAGAACTCGGCATGGGAAATGGCATCAAGCCCTATATAGGCATTGGACTGGGAAGAACCATTCCCCACAACAGAGTAGGTTTCAAATTCGAACTGGGGATGGTATACCAGGGAAAATACACACTCACAAGCCCCAACATGAACGAAGCCGGCAACGACTGGCTGGACGGATTCATCGACGAGATGGAACTGCCGGTATCGGAAAGCATCCTAAACTGGTGGCCCATGTTAAATCTGTCACTGACCTACCGGATCAGGTAAGCATCGTGACGTATCTTTGATCAGTATTTAATGTTTTTGAAAAGCACCCTGTTCTCTCTGGCTTCGTTCAGCTTGATGATCATTTTCTCCCTACTGTAGCTGGAGAAATCGTCATCTTTGTGTCCCATAATCAGGTCGAGTAGTGTCCGAATCTCTTCGTCTGAAAATTGTGCGATGATCTCATCGAATGGTTCCTTGGCACCTATTTCGAAACGCATGAAGGCCAGTCTCGTTCTCGCAGACGGAAAGTCGGGTGCGATATGGAGTAGCTCTTCCAGGTAATCAGCAGCCTGTTCATATTTCCCCTGTGCCACACTAATGTTAATCAGTTTGTCGAGGATGTCTTCGTTGTTTTCTGAGATGAGAGCTGCTTTCATGTATGCAGCCTCGGCTGCCGTGTAATTGTTGCGCTGAAAAGCCAGTTCACCCTCGAGCATGTAATAATCGAAGGTCTCTTTTTCCGAATCGGGTATTTGTGCTAACAATGCCTCTGCTTTATCCAGATCACCCATGAGGTTATGAACAAAAGCCTCTTTTGCCAGAATGCCTGCATTGCCAAAGGAGGCCTCCTTCTTGCTGATAAGCTTCATCATTTCCTCATACTGGCCCATGGCTTCATAAGCTTCGAGCAAAGAATCGTAGAGCGACTCATCGTCAGGCGACAGTTGCAAACATTTCTCAAAAACAGCAATGGCTTCCTTCGCGTTGTCATTCATGAAGAGTGAAAGCGCTTTCATCTTGAGCACGTTCACTTCTCCATCCTGAATGGTGAGTGCAAAATCGTAAGCGTCGATAGACTTGTCATATTGTTCATTCAGAGAATAAAGTCTCCCAATATTGACCCACCCATCATAGGAATAGGGATCCATGTCCAGCAAAAGATTGTTGTACTCAATCGCCTTATTGAGGTCGCCCTTCATTTCGTATGCATAGGCAAGTTCTACCATGACATCGATATTCGAATCATCGACTTTCAAGCTTTCCTCGAGGAAGGTGATCGACCGATCGAACTTATCCACATCATTTAGCAGGTAACCTATCTCAGTGATAAAGTAGTAAAGGTCGTCAACCGAGAGTTCATGTTCCAGCGTTTTGTTGATCAGATCGTCTGCGTCGTTGTATTGGTTGGTACGCAGCAAGCATTCAATTTTTAACAAAGCGAGTTCCACATCCTCATCGTCCGACAATTGTCGGATGTAATCGAGTGCTTCCTCATACATTTCTGAGTAAACGAGTGTCTTCACTTTCAGCAACATCAACTCAGGACTTCCGGGATGCATCTTCAGACCCTCCGAAATAAGCTCCTCGGCCTCTTCGTTGTCCCCACCGGAGTTATAATACTCAGCGAGTAACGCAAACTCATCGGCATCGAAATAATATTTTTTGCCGAGCGCGCGCATCTGCTCGTACTTTTCTACCAGCGAAGTAATATCCAGTTCGCTATCGTCAAATTCTCTACGCATTTCAAAAAAACACCAATTTTTTATCTATCTTTCATCAAGACTGCCTGGTAGTATATCATCAGCTGTTTCCTTGCTTCTTCCAGGAGTCCTTGAGAGCCACAGTGCGGTTAAACACCAGTCTGTTGTCCGTTGAATCGGTATCTACATTGAAATAACCGATGCGCTGGAACTGAAAACGATCAAGATGCTTAGCATCTTTGAGACAGTCTTCCACTTTACATCCCTTTTTCACGATCAGCGAGTCGGGATTGATCAGTTCACGAAAATCCTTATCTTTTTCACCTGCCGGATCTTCTACCATAAAAAGCCGGTCGTAGAGACGCACTTCGGCATCTACACTGTGGGGAACAGATACCCAGTGTATGGTTCCCTTCACCTTCCGGTTTGCTTCAGGCATGCCGCTTTTGGTCAGCGGATCATACTCGGCGTAGACCTCTATGATATCCCCCTGTTCGTCTTTCCTGCAGCCGGTGCATTTGATGATGTAAGCATTCTTCAGCCGCACTTCACTGCCTGGCGTCAACCGGAAATACTTTTTGGGTGCATCTTCCATAAAGTCATCTCTTTCAATCCAGAGCTCCCGTGAGAATTTCACCAGGCGACTGCCCATGGACTCATCTTCCGGATTGTTGATTGCTTCCAACTCCTCCTGGGTATCCTCCGGATAGTTGGTGAGTACGAGTTTCACGGGATCAACCACACCCGACACACGCATGACGGTGGCGTTGAGATCTTCCCTTACAGCATGTTCCAGCAACGACACGTCGTTGATGCCATCGTATTTGGTATATCCAATTTTATCCACAAAGTTACGGATGGACTCAGGGGTATAGCCACGGCGGCGCATGCCGCTGAGTGTGGGCATACGGGGATCATCCCATCCCGAGACCAGCCCTTCCTGTACAAGCTGCAACAGCTTGCGCTTGCTCATCACCGTATAGGTGAGACTGAGGCGGTTGAACTCATACTGCCGCGGACGATAATCACTGTCGGCCAGCTGGTCAATGAACCAGTCGTATAATGGCCGGTGTACAACAAATTCCAACGTGCAGAGAGAATGAGTGACCCCTTCGAAGTAGTCCGACTGCCCATGGGCAAAATCGTACATCGGGTAGGCCTTCCAGGTGGTGCCTGTACGGTGATGCGGGATGTGGATCACGCGGTAGATGATGGGGTCGCGGAAGTGCATGTTGGATGAGGCCATGTCGATTTTGGCACGGAGCACCATCTTTCCCTCCGGTATCTCGCCGCTGTTCATCTTCTCAAACAGGTCCAACGATTCCTGTATGGGCCGGTCCCGATAGGGACTGTGTATCCCCGCTTCGGTGGGTGTTCCCTTCTGGCGGGCAATCTCTTCGGCCGTCTGTTCATCGACATACGCCTTACCCTCTTTGATTAGTCTCACAGCAAAATCCCACAATTGCTGAAAATAATCGGATGCATAATAGACGTTTTCCCAGTGAAAGCCCAACCATTTGATATCTTCCAGGATGGAATCGACGTATTCCACATCCTCCTTCACGGGGTTGGTATCGTCGAAGCGAAGGTTGCATATGCCGCCATAATTTTGGGCAATGCCGAAATCGATGCAGATGGCCTTTGCGTGGCCAATGTGCAGGTAGCCGTTTGGTTCAGGCGGGAAGCGGGTTTGTATGCGTCCGGCGTTCTTCCCTTCTTTCAAATCGTTTTCGACAATCTGTTCAATAAAATTGAGGCTCTTTTTGTTCTCCTCCACGATGGAATTTTCTGTTACTGACATAGGGTCTATGAATTTATACTCTCTGATGATGTTTATTTTCTCAACTATTTTATATCGACACCCTGGCGTAGGGAGCCACGTCGGGAGCGGCAAACTCTCCGTTCAGGTACTTATAATATCCCGTAATGGCCACCATGGCTGCATTGTCGGTGGTATAGGAAAACTTGGGAATATGTATCTTCCAGCCGTGTACGCGACTGTATTCTTCAAATGCGTTTCTCAAACCGGAGTTGGCCGACACTCCACCGGCGACAGCCACCTCTTTGATGTGTAAATCGACCGATGCCTGATAAAGCTTATCCATGAGGATATCCACGATGGTCTTTTGCAAAGATGCGCAGAGGTCGTTCTTGTTCGTTTCAATGAAGTCGGGATCTTTTTTTAACTCATCACGCAGGAAGTAGAGAAACGATGTTTTCAGTCCGCTGAAGCTGTAGTCGTACCTCTCTATGCGTGGTTTGCTGAAGACGAACCGCTGCGGATCGCCCAGTTTTGCCAGTCGGTCCACCACCGGTCCTCCCGGATAGCCCAGTCCCATCACCTTGGCACATTTGTCGAAGGCCTCCCCGGCGGCATCGTCGATGGTCTTCCCGATGATCTCCATCTCGTCGAACGATTTTACCAGGATGATCTGTGAATTACCGCCCGAAACCAGCAGACAGAGAAAAGGGAAACCGGGTTGATTCTGATCCTGCTCATCTTCCTTGATAAAATGAGCCAGCACATGTGCCTGCAGATGGTTTACCTCTACCAGGGGAATGTTCAGCGCCGAGGAGAATCCTTTTGCAAAGGAGGTGCCCACGAGCAGCGAACCCAGCAAGCCGGGACCGCGGGTGAAAGCCACGGCAGAGACATCTTCTTTGGTGATTCCTGCCTGTTTCAGGGCATCGTGTACCACAGGGATGATGTTTTGCTGGTGCGCACGCGACGCCAATTCGGGCACTACTCCTCCATAGCGTTCGTGTACAGCTTGTCCGGCAATCACGTTGGAGCAAATCACCCCATCGCGTATTACGGCAGCCGATGTATCATCGCAAGAAGATTCAATTCCCAATATTGTAATCATATGGATCGATTTCAATTATGTAATAATTTGTTTCGATTGTTCCTAGCATACATAGGCACATGATGATTGAGACATGGCAAACATAACAGCTTAAGTTGAATATCGCGAAACAAATAACTTACAAAGATAATACAAAAAAAAACGTTTCACAGGCTTACGTGAAATGCACGCTCTTTTTTTATTTCAAATCCCCCAACATGGCAGACGGAGATTCAACGAGCAGCTCCCGGGAGACATGGGCAATGTTGTAGATGAGCCCTGCCCGGGTATTGGCGGGATCTTTTTGCATCTCTTCCAGACTCTCTTCCCAGGAGTGAGCCTTGTGAATAAGGGTTTCGAACTGTGACCGGTCCGACCTGCCGGACAGTAGTTCGGTCACATACGCAAGTACGGTGCTGATATCGCCACAGAATATCCGCTCCGCCTGTGTGAGACTATCGGTATGCTTATGCACCCCGAAGGCTGAAATATAGGAAAGCAATGCATGGTTTAGATTGGTCAGGGTGAAAGCACTTTCTTCGTACTGCCGTCTGTTTTTTGGCTCAAGCCGCATTCCTTTCCAAGCCGAAGTCAGTGCATTGTCGGCATTGTAAGCAGTGCGCCGGTTGTGGAGGTATTCCTCTTCGGTCACCGAGCCCTCATAGATACTCTCGAAGTAACGTCGATTTTTGGTCATCGCTTGTTGCAACAACCCCGGCAACTGTTTGTACTGCCAGTCGGGCCACACAAAACGTACCACCAGATAAGCGATCGTGCCACCTATGAGCGTGTCGACGATACGGGGAAACATCACCGCGATGCCCTGTTCGGAAAGAAGATTGAATGATGCCAGCACGTAGGTGGTGATAAATATGGCAGCTACCACGTAATTCTTTTTCAGCCAGTAGAAGAAAAGATAGATGGAGCTCACCAGGAGCAGCATCTGTCCGGCAAGGGTAGGCAGCAGGCTGGCCAGGGTCACTCCCAGAAGTATTCCTATCAGCGTTCCGAAAACACGATGAAGTAAACGCATCCGTGTGGCGCTGTAAGTTTGCTGAAAGACGATAAGCGAAGTAAGTAGAATCCAGGCTCCCTTTTCGAAATGAAACAGCTGCATGATCCCAAAGCCCAGTAACCAGCTCAGCGTAAGGCGCACGGCAAATTTAAAGCGTGAGTGTGCCGGGTTAAGCAAGGACGAGAGGCGTATGTTCTCCGGCTTGCGGGAATTGAATACCGTGACGTCGATTTGTGCAGTGAGCATCTCTTCTTCACGGAGGTTCTTTTCGAGCCCCGCCAGATTTTTCATCAGCAGCGACAAAGTGCGATAATGAGGCTCACCCTCCTCTCCTCTTAACATTTGCTGCAGTGCCGAGAGCGTCCATTCCAAGGACAGGGGATGTTTATAGGGTTGGTCGGTGAGCAGCGATTCACCAAAGCGGTGCATTGCCTTCCCCAGTTCCCGCATCAGTTGTCCGAATCCCTCCAACAGCTCCCGGTTGCCCACCTCCCTGCTCAACAAATCATACTGCTCGTGGCTGGAGAGGGCCCGCTCCTGCATTTCCTGCAGCAGAAACCATTTCTGGTAATAGAGGTTCACCGTGGGGCGGACCTCCTCGCTACTCTCCGCCGAGTAGCTGTAAAGATTGTTTTTACAGGTCTCTATTTGTTGAGCCAGTTCAATATTTTTCTGTGCCAGCTGTGTCCTGATCTGCATCTGCACCTGCGGGTTACTGGGGAAGAGGTCCGCTTTCAATTCGATGTACTCAGCCAGGTAGTGAAATCCTCGCGCCAGTTGTTCCTTGAGCAACCTGTAGGGACGGTAACGCAACAGTAGGATGGAAACCACGGAGTATGCAAACGCTCCAATGGTATAGAGCAGAGGCTGGTAAAACCATCTCTCACTGGCGTCGGCTCCCAGCATGGTGTACACAAAAATAAGCAGGGTACCGAAGGTGACTCCCTGATATCGTGCATTCACACCCCCCGCCAGTGTGAGCGAGAAGGACATGATGAAAATAAGCAGGAAAAAAAAGGCAGGAAAAGGATAGAGAAAACCAACCAGGCTGCTGGTCATGAAAAAGAGAATGAGGGATAATCCGGCCGACTTCATTCGGCCCCGGGGATGCACGTCGGTTTCACCCAGTGCCATGGCAACCACACCCAGTGCCATGGTGGTGCCATAAAAGGAATCATGAAAAAACAACTCGGCCGGTATCAGCAAGAAAGCAATGGAAGCAGCCACTTTCAACGCCCAGAGGCGATTGGGGTTCTTCCAGAAAAGATTGATCCATCGTTTTACAATCTGTTCCCTGATAGAATCTATCCAGTTGTTCATATGCTACCTGCTTTTTTACTGCATATCCCGATGGAACGCCTTAGAGTGTCACATCTACCCTGATCTTTCCCAGCAACGCTTCGGGATGGTCGCGATAGGTAAAACGGTGCACATACTCCACACGCAGAAGTCCCAAAATATTGGTCAACCCCACAGTTCCCTCCACATAGGGTACAGAGCCGTATTTGTAAGAAGCGGAGGGAAAATCGTAGAGCCCCCCCGAGAGCGCAGGATCGTTCTTCTCACTCAACCTGCCATAGGATGCCCGAAGGGAAATCAGCTCCCTTATCTGCAGACGATTGAGCAGTGGAACTTTCGCCAGCAACATGTTGTCTCCTACCAGCGTGGTCCGCAGCGTAACCTGCTCATCGGCCATAAACTCCATGGCACGGTTCAGAAAAAAGGCATTGTTTTCGATGAGATGCCGATAACGTTGGTTGGGGTATACAAGCAAGGGAAATGGTACAGCATTCCATACCTTCATGGCTTCTCCAACCACATCCAATCGCCCAACAGTACCTAACAATGTACGTTTTTGTACAGAGATTTCTGTACGGTGATATGTACCTTCGGAGCCCAAAAATTCAGCCACACCTGCTGTATGAGACAAAAAGAAAACGGGACTGGTTGTTTCAAGGGATTTGCGCTTGCGCTTTTGTTGCACATAGGCTTCTCTCACCGAATAGCGCAGCTGCAGTCCTACTTCCGTTGTATGCAGCGCTTGATCATCCAATATAGAATTACCCGACTGCTGTTGAAAACGCAGTTCACCCTCCGGAATCATGCGCGCTTTTCTTACCCACAGTGTCTGAGCAAGCCCGTTGCTGTATTCTCTCTCGTAGTTGATCTCTCCAAAGTTGCGATAGGTTGCCTGGTCTTCCGAGCGCCGGTAGGTGATCAGCAGCAGGTTATTGAGAGAACGGGGGTGCATCTCACCAGGAGAATAAAGATCGTTCTCGTAGACAAAACTGAGGTTGTTTTTTGGAAACTCCTCTTCGTGATACGCTCTCGGAGTAAAGGCGTATGTTGCCTCACCCCGGTATTTGAGTCGCTGATCCTTAAAACCGTATGCTACGTACCCTTTGAGAAAAAAGTGAGGACTCAGTCTCGCATTTGAAGCAAAGCCTGCTCTGAGGCGAACACCTTCGATGGGATTATAGGTCGGGAAGGTCTGGATACGCCCAAAATCAAACTTGTTCACTTCCGGATTACCCAATGGAATCCAGTCGTTGATTACGAACCGTGTTGCTTTGTCCACGAGGGTTCCCAGTTTATTTTTTCCTCCCTTCAGGCTATCGATCAGCACCTGTGTACTCGTTTCAAAATCGTCCGGGCGAATAGCGATAAGCAGGTCCGCTTTGTTTTGTGGATCAACAGCAAGGTAGCTGATCTTGAAATCCTGTCGTGCAACAACCAGCTGGACATGCGGCAAAGAGTCCGGTGCAGTGAATGAGAACTCCCCTACATTGTCGGTCACCGACCCATAAGAGGTGCTTTGTATATACACAGCGGCATAAGCTACCGGCGTGCGATAGACTGCATCAATCACCTTACCCTGGTAACATCTATTCTGTGCGAAAAGAGTGGAACTGAAAATAACAGTCAGCGCAATCCATACAAATTTTCTCATGATCTGATAATTTTGAACTACAGCTTCCTGTACCGTACACGTTTCGGTTCCACATTGCCGAGACGCATTTTTTTGTTCTCCTCATATTCGCTGTAGGATCCTTCGAAATAGAATACTTCAGAATTACCTTCAAAAGCAAGAATGTGCGTACAGATACGGTCGAGAAACCAGCGGTCGTGAGAAATCACCACAGCGCAGCCGGCGAAGTTTTCCAGACCTTCTTCCAATGCACGCAGTGTGTTCACGTCGATGTCGTTCGTCGGTTCGTCAAGCAGGAGCACGTTGGCGCCAGCTTTAAGTGTCAGTGCCAGATGAAGGCGGTTACGCTCTCCACCAGATAGTACGCCGCAGAGCTTCTCCTGATCGGCACCCGAGAAGTTAAAACGAGAGAGGTAAGCACGGGCGTTGACATCTTTTCCGCCTACCCGCACAAATTCCAGACCGCCCGAAACCACCTGATACACCGTTTTTTCCGGATCAATGGCTTCGTGCGACTGATCGACATAGGCAGTCACCACTGTTTCACCAACTTCAAAGCTCCCCGCATCGGTAGTTTCCATGCCCTGAATCAGGCGGAAGAGGGTGGTTTTACCGGCCCCATTGGGTCCAATTACCCCCACAATGCCGTTGGGTGGCAGCATGAAGTTGAGGTTGTCAAACAGCAGCTTATCGCCAAAACCCTTTTTCACGCCGATCGCTTCAATTACTTTGTTCCCGAGACGGGGACCATTCGGAATAAAGAGTTCCAGCTTTTCTTCCCGTTCTTTCTGATCCTGGTTCAAAAGTTGTTCGTAGGAGTTCAGACGAGCCTTCCCTTTGGCCTGACGCGCCTTAGGGGCCAGGTTAATCCACTCCAGCTCCCGCTCCAGTGTCTTGCGGCGTTTACTGACCTGTTTCTCTTCCTGTTCCATCCGTTTTGTCTTCTGTTCCAGCCAGGAGGTGTAGTTCCCTTTCCAGGGTATTCCTTCGCCACGATCGAGTTCCAGTATCCAGCCAGCTACATGATCGAGGAAGTAACGGTCGTGCGTGATACAGATTACCGTTCCCTGATATTGCTGCAGATGCTGCTCCAGCCAGTCGATGGATTCAGCATCGAGGTGGTTGGTCGGCTCATCGAGCAACAGCACATCGGGCTCCTGCAGGAGCAGCCTGCATAAGGCCACGCGACGGCGCTCCCCTCCCGAGAGTTCTCTCACAGGTTGTTCTTCCGGCGGGCAACGCAGGGCGTCCATGGCACGGTCAAGCCGGTTGTCGATGTTCCAGGCATCGGCTGCATCCAGTTTATCCTGCAACTCGGCCTGACGGGCAAAAAGACCGTTCATCTTGTCCTCGTCTTCATAATATTCGGGCAACCCGAATTTCAGGTTGATCTCTTCATATTCTGCCAACAGATCCATGACAGGCTGAACTCCTTCCCTAACAATTTCAATCACCGTCTTGTCGGGATCAAGTTTAGGATCCTGTTCGAGATAACCTACCGAGAAGCTTTTGTCTGACACCACCTCACCCTGATACTCTTTCTCTATCCCGGCAATGATCTTCAGCAGGGTAGATTTTCCAGAACCATTGAGACCTATAATGCCAATCTTGGCACCATAGAAAAAGGAAAGGTATATATCTTTCAATACCTGTTTGTGGGGCGGGAACGTTTTGCTCACCCCCACCATGGAGAAAATAATCTTTTTATCGTCGGCCATATATATGCTCAATTATGAAATGCAACCTTATACAATCACCCAATGAATTAAGTAGTTATAAATCAATCTGTTTTTCATCTACTTTTTCTAATGGAGCACAAAGATAGTGAAATTTAAGGAATTCAACCACTGTTTTTAAAGCTGTACACCAATTGTGCAAACAGCACCTCGTTTACAACCTTTAATTTTATATAACGATGCATAAAGCATTATGAATCAGTTGAACATTTATAAAGAGAGCAGAGTTTACTCTACATAGAAGCAGCTGAATATTTCAGCTGCGAAAGCAACAAATAATCGGAGAGGTAGCCGGGAACTCCTCTTAGGTTATGCAAACCAAAAAATTATCAAAATTATGGACTCAAAAAAACAAACGGCTCATGGCCAAACACAGGAAAAATCTAATTCTGACAAACCATCTACAAAAAACAAAAGTCAGGAAAAATCAACCAAGGTAGGCGAAACTACCAGGACTGATTCAAAAGCGAAAACCGGTTCCAATTCCGGCAGACAACAAAAAGCGCGTTTCCACGAAAAAAACGAGGGCAAACTAAAGGAATTCTTTATTGAGGAAATCAAGGACATCTACTTCGCTGAGCATGAAGCATTGAAAGCACTTACAAAAATGGAAGATGCTGCCACTTCAGCGGCTTTAAAGGAGAGTATCAGTCAGCATTACGCCGAAACCGAAGAGCAGATAAAACGACTGGAAGAGGTGTTTGCACTGCTCGGCGAGAAGCCCGCCAAGAAGAAATGTGAGGGCATTCTCGGAATCATCAAAGATGGAGAAAGTGTCCTCGAGGATACCGACTCCGAAACGATGGTGCGCGATGTAGCCATCATCATTGCCAACCAGAAAGTAGAACATTACGAGATCACCTCTTACGGTAGCTTGGCCGAGCTGGCCAGAACACTGGGCCTGGAGGATGTGGCAGAACTTCTCGATCTCACCCTCGATGAAGAAAAGAAGACCGATGTGACCCTCACCACACTTGCTGTGGAATCGGTAAACGAAGAAGCTACAAAAGAATGACGCAGCCCTTACATTTCCAGGCTGATCAAATTGTTGTGCGTAATCACATAAAATGAATCTGCTATGAACAAAGATGATTTTATGGAACCGAAAAAACCCTCGATTCCGGGCAAAGGTGTGGAGCCGGCGAAAGTGTCAAGACTTGCGCTGAAGGATCCAGAACCGGTGGAGATGAGCGAAGCCGACAAAAAGGTATCTCACGAGGTGCGTCCTTCAACGCCTGAAAGCGACAAGCAGAAAGATCTTGCTGTTCACAAAGCAGGCGGTTACCGGAGAAAGATGACCACCAACCAGGGGGTGAAGGTCAACGACGACAGCAATACGCTGAAAGCTGGCGAACGGGGTCCCTCTTTGCTGGAAGACTTCATCATGCGCGAGAAGATCACCCATTTCGATCACGAACGTATCCCGGAAAGAATCGTCCATGCACGTGGATCGGGGGCACACGGTGTATTCAGGGTGACCAACCCCATTCCTCAGTTTACCAAAGCCACATTTTTGTCGGTCATGGATAAGGAAACGCCTGTTTTCGCACGCTTTTCCACCGTGCAGGGGGGACGTGGTTCCACCGATTTACCCCGTGATGTAAGAGGTTTTGCCGTTAAGTTCTACACCGATGAGGGCAATTACGACCTGGTAGGGAACAATATGGCACCTTTTTTTATTCACGATGCCATAAAATTCCCCGATTTTGTGCACGCGGTCAAACCGGAGCCTCGAAATGAGATTCCCCAGGCTGCGTCGGCGCATGATACTTTCTGGGATTTTGTCTCCACCTCTCCCGAGACATTTCACATGGTCCTGTGGTTGATGAGTGACCGGGCTATTCCCCGAAGTCTTCGCATGATGGAAGGCTTTGGAGTCCACACTTTCCGTCTCGTTAACAAAGAGGATCGGTCTACTTTTGTAAAATTCCACTGGAAACCGGTTCTCGGAATGAGTTCGATGGTATGGGATGAAACACAGAAGTTATCAGGTAAGGACAGCGATTTTCATCGAAGGGATCTATGGGAAGCGATCCAGGCCGGAGAGTACCCGGAATGGGATTTAGGGGTGCAGCTAATTCCGGAAGAAGATGAGTTCAAATATGATTTCGATCTGCTGGACCCTACCAAGATTGTTCCGGAGGAGCTGGTACCTGTAACCATCATTGGGCGCATGACGTTGAATCGCAACCCCGATAACTTCTTTGCGGAGACCGAGCAGGTGGCTTTTCATCCGGGGCACATTGTGTCGGGCATTGATTTCACAAATGATCCTTTGTTGCAGGGACGTCTCTTCTCCTATACCGACACCCAATTGTCGCGTCTGGGAGGCCCCAACTTTCACGAGATACCCATTAACAGGCCGGTGGTACCGGTTGTCAACAACCAACGTGATGGCATGCATCGCATGACCATTGACGTGGATGAAACCAATTATCACCCCAACAGCATCAGCGACAACTATCCTTTGCAATCATCAAAGGAAGAGGGCGGTTTTGCAAGCTATCACGAGCGCATAGACGCACACAAGATACGTGGGCGAAGCAGAAGTTTTCTCGACCACTACTCCCAAGCTAAACTCTTCTACAATAGCCAGACTGAAGTGGAGAAGAGGCATATTGCCGATGCATTCAGTTTTGAATTGGGAAAAGTGAAGCGGGTGGAGATCCGCAGAAATATCCTGAAAATGATTCACATTGTGAACGCGGACCTGGCAAAGTACGTGGCCGACATGTTGGGGCTACCCGTGCAGACGGGGATACCCGAAAACATGCAACATAGTCCTGACGCAGCGCCAGAAGAATATGAAACAATATTTACGCAGCCACTACTCACCGAATCACCAGCTTTGAGCATCCTCAAAAACCAGCGTAAAGATCATATTCGTACCCGCCGTGTGGCCATTTTGTGTAACGATGGGGTGGATGGCAACGAGTTGACCCTGTTCAAGGAGACTTTGCTTGGTGAAGGAGCTTTTGTAAAGGTCGTTGCCCAACACTTGGGCGCCCTCACCGACAAGGATGGGAATGCAATAAATGTAGATGAGGCGCTCCTAGCCTCTTCATCTACATTCTACGATGCCCTCGCAATACCCAACGGGACCCCGGAGATGTTCCAGACAATGAGATCCGACAAGTTGTACAAGGAGTTTGTGAGAGATTGCTACCATCACTTCAAACCGCTTGCAGGTAACGGGTTGGCAGTTGAATATATCAAAAGCACACTGGGAGATGGTTTTACATCGGAAGAGGGATTTGTGCAGGATGCTCCACCGGAAATTTTCGTTAAAGCCATCAAAGAAATCAGGTTCTGGAACAGGTAATGAAAAAAGACGATGCGCATGATTAGCATCATAGCAGTCGCATGGTCTCATAAAATGCAATATCGTAACATTAAAAAAAACAACAACATGATGAATATTGAAAGACAAGCAGAAATTTTGAACGATCTGGTCAAAATAAACAACGACAGAGTGGAAGGCTACCGAAAAGCCATTGAAGAGTTAAAACCGGAAGATGCAGACTTGCGCATACTCTTTCAGGAGAGAATAGGACAAAGTCAGGCATTTCACAGAGAATTGGCAGCAGAGGTGGCGATGTTGGGAGAAGTGGTCGCCACAGGAACCATGGCGAGTGGCAAAATCTACCGTACCTGGATGGATGTAAAAGCATTCTTTTCAGGCTCAGATAGAAAGACGATCCTCGACAATTGTGAAAACGGAGAGGATGCAGCGCTCGTGGCTTACCGATCGGCCTTGGAGTCGGACGACTTGATTCCCTCCCAGAGAGACATCCTCCTCAATCACTTCGATGTGATAAAAGTCTCTCACGATGAAATCAGAGCTTTGCGGGATGTCTTGTAATCTCCTGAGTGGGTTCTATACATGGAAGTCCGTTTCATGTGAAAGCTGAAAAAATAATTTCCGAAAAATGGGTAAACCCCAGAAGCAGTTGCATGCTTTTGGGGTTTTTTTTTGTCCTGTAATTTCCAACATGTTGGCGAGAACATAAATAAGAGATATTTGTTATAAGCGGATAAAATTTAACACAAAAAAGACAGATAAGAGATATTTTATGCTAAAGCACTTAACTACTTTATTTTTATTGCTTGTGAGCATGCTCACTTTCGCCCAAACCGGCACAGTGAAAGGACGGGTCTATAACGCCAAAACCAACGAGCCCCTGGAGTTCGCCACCGTACAGATACAGGGAACCACCATTGGCAACACGACAGACCTCGACGGGAACTATGAGATCAAAGCCAGTCCGGCCTTTGTCAGGCTGATGGTGAGTTACGTGGGTTATGAGACTACCCTTTCCGCTGAAGTACACATTCAGGGAAATCAAACCACCTATCTGGATATTGCCGTGCCGGAATCATCTACCCTGATCGATGAAGTGGTGGTACGTCCCACCACGAACCTCAAGAAGATTGAAAGCCCTGTTTCATACCTGACTGTGGGTGTAAGCGACATTGAAAAAGCTGCCGGCGTAAACCGCGACGTCTCCAAAGCCATACAAACGCTGCCCGGTGTGGGGGCTACCGATCCCAACCGGAACGACCTGATTGTGCGCGGAGGTGGGCCTTCGGAGAATGTGTTTTATCTCGACGGCATTGAAATCCCCATCATCAATCACTTTGCCACACAGGGCTCCTCGGGAGGTGTGGTGGGTATCATCAACCCCGACTTTGTGCGGGAGGTGAACTTCTACAGCGGCGCTTTTCCTGCCAACCGCCCCAATAGCCTCAGCTCGGTCATGGATATCCGCCAGAAAGATGGCAGCCGCGACCGCATTCACACACAGGTAGGTATCGGAGCCTCCGATGCGGCTTTCACCATGGATGGCCCGATCGGCGAGAAATCCTCCTTCATCGTGTCGGCCCGTCAATCTTATCTTCAGCTGCTTTTCAAGTTTATCGGACTCCCTTTTCTGCCTACCTACAACGACTTTCAGGTGAAATATAAATATCAGATAGATCCGAAAAACGAGATTTCGATTATCGGCCTCGGTGCCATCGATAACATGAAGCTCAATACCGACTTGCAGGAAGATGGTACGGAAGCACAGCGCTACCTGCTCGATTACCTGCCAGTTTATCAGCAATGGAACTATACCATTGGCACGGTCTACAAACACTTCAGCACCAACTTCTTCGACACCTGGGTGCTGAGCAGGAACATGCTGCGAAACGGCAACTTCAAGTATCCCGGCAACGATGAATCGCAACCCAGAATATCGGATTACCGTTCCGATGAGGCAGAAAATAAACTGCGGTTTGAAAGAAGCTATCCCGACCTTCCGGTAAAAATCTTACTGGGTGCCGGCGTAACTTACTCCCACTACGTCAACGAAACAAACCGCAAGATCTTTCGCAACGGGACACTCAATGATCTGATCTACAACACCGAGTTGGATCTATGGTCTTACCAGGCATTTGTTCAGGCATCGGATACCTACCTGAATAACCGGCTTGCCCTTTCCCTCGGGGTGAACACCATTGGCAACAACTTCAACAACAACATGCAGAACCCGCTGAATCAGTTCTCCCCACGATTCTCAGCATCTTACCAGCTAAACGACAAATGGGACCTGAACGGAAATGTGGGTCGTTACGCCATGCGACCGGCCTATACCACGATGGGATATAAGGACGCCTCGGGCAACTACGTGAACAAGAACGAGAAGTTGAAGCACATCATCTCCAACCAGGTCATTGGCGGGGTCGCTTTTGAACCCAACATGAAGATGCGGTTTAACATGGAAGGATTTTACAAGCTGTACGACAATTATCCGCTGTCGGTAACCGACGGCATGAGCATTGCCGGCAAGGGAACCGATTATGGACAGATTGGCGACGAAGAGATTGTTTCCACTGGAAAAGGCAGGGCCTATGGCGTGGAGCTTTCGGGAAAGCTGAATGACGTGAAAGGATTGACCACATCCTTCACGTATACTCTTTTTCGCAGTGAGTTCACCGACAAGGATGGCATTTACTGCCCTTCCAACTGGGATACCCGACACATGCTGAACCTGCTGGGCAGCTACAATCTGCCCAGCAACTGGAATATCTCCATGCGCTGGCGCTATGTGGGCGGTGCACCCTACTCTCCCATCGACATGGAGCTATCGACCAGCAAGGATGCCTGGAGCGTCACAAACCGTGCCTATATCGATTATGAGCGTTACAACACCCTCCGGCTGAAAGACTCTCACCAGCTCGATCTCCGGTTGGATAAAGAGGTTTATTATGAAAAGTTGATGCTGAACTTCTACCTCGATGTGCAGAATGCCTACAACTTCCAGTCGGAGAACGCCCCCATTTACACCAACAGGGATGCAAACGGAGCCGTGATGGATGATCCGGCCAACGCGGGAAGGCAAAAACTCAGACAAATTGAGACATACAGCGGCACGGTGCTGCCGGCAATTGGTGTGATGGTCAAGTTTTAACGATCATGCCCGCTGCTCCTTGTTTTCATGACATATTTATATTCATTAGCAGTAAATTTCAGTTTTTTGATGTAAATAATTTCGTTAAAATGAAAAGATGTTGTATTTTTGTAACGCAATTAAAGATGGTTTTTAGGATTGTTTAAAGCTCTCCTTCATCGCCCTGAAATGACTGGTTATTAATGAACTCATTTTACAAATAAAATTCAATAAGGTATGATTAAAGTAGGTATTAACGGATTTGGCCGCATCGGACGTTTGGTTTTCCGTGCAGCACAAAACAGAAGCGATATCCAGGTAGTGGGTATCAATGACTTGCTCGATGTAAATTACATCGCTTATATGTTAAAATACGACACGATCCATGGTCAGTTCAAAGGCACTATTGAGGTGAAAGATGGCAACCTGGTGGTAAATGGAAATACCGTTCGTGTCAGTGCAGAAAGAAACCCTGCCGACCTGAAATGGGATGCTATAGGCGCTGAATATGTAGTTGAATCTACCGGCTTGTTCCTGTCGAAAGACAAAGCTCAGGCTCACATTGAAGCAGGTGCAAAATATGTGGTTATGTCAGCTCCTTCAAAAGACGACACCCGCATGTACGTGATGGGCGTAAACGAAAACACTTACACCAAAGGCGAACAATTCGTTTCCAACGCTTCTTGTACCACCAACTGTCTGGCACCCATCACAAAAGTGCTGCACGACAAATTCGGTGTACTCGAAGGTTTGATGACTACAGTACACTCAACAACCGCTACACAGAAAACTGTAGACGGTCCTTCTGCAAAAGACTGGAGAGGTGGCCGCGCTGCTTCTGGCAATATCATCCCCTCTTCTACCGGCGCTGCAAAAGCTGTAGGAAAAGTAATTCCCGAACTGAACGGAAAGCTGACAGGTATGTCGTTGCGTGTTCCTACACTGGACGTATCTGTGGTTGACCTGACTGTACGTCTGGCCAAAGAAACCACCTACGCTGAAATCTGTGCTGCCATGAAGGAAGCTTCTGAAGGCGAACTGAAGGGAATCCTCGGATATACCAACGAAGATGTGGTATCGAGCGATTTCATCGGCGATGCACGCACTTCCATCTTCGACGAAAAGGCTGGTATCCAACTCAGCTCCACTTTCGTGAAGGTAATCAGCTGGTATGACAACGAATGGGGTTATTCCAACAAAGTGCTCGACCTGGTAGCTCACATGGCATCGGTAAACAATGCATAATGCATGAGATTCCGGTTTCGGAATATTGATCATAGGAGACTGGCTCTATTTTGAGCCAGTCTCTTTTTTTTATACAGGAGGCGAAGCACCGCAGTCGAAGGCCTCGGGATGTGAAGCCCTCCTTCGGAAAGCTAACATACAGAAGATATAGCTTCTTGCACGGATAATGGAAGGGTATTGGAAGGGTAATGGGTCGTTATCTCTCCATTGATATTCGAAGGATATTCGAAGGATATAGGGAGGGATACCGAACAAGGTAGCAAGAAGGTAGCAAGAAGGTAGCAAGAAAGTAGCAAGAAGGTAGCAAGAAGGTAGCAAGAAAAGCCGTCTCATGATAAAACATGAGACGGCCTCCTTTTTATGTTACTCTTTGGTGCTGGGGAATGATAACCCCGGGGGAATTTACCAAATGTCGAAATCCGAGGCGGATATCGTTAAATTCTCTTCGTTCCCGGTATAGCAGTTCTTCACTGTGAAAACGGTTTCCGGTTGAGGGATGGAAAATAAAATGGTCTTTTGTGCCGGGAGAATATATAAATTGCTACCGGCGGTGGCCCGGTATGTGATGTCGGAGATATTGGTTATTTCTGCCTGTTTTTCATTGATGATTCGTATTTTCAGAGAAGCCTTCAGCAACCCTTTCAGGTGTTCGGGCTTTCCAACTAACATGCCATGAAAATAAGCGATGCTTCTTTTGGCAAACAGCGCCTCTTTGATGCTCTCAACGGTCCGCTCTTTGGCCAGGACGAGAGTCATGGGACGAACATTGTTTTCTATTCCATAAGAGGTATGGATCGGATCGTGGATATCGGAATTGGACATGAATGCCAGGTTCATCTGTTTGCACCAATCAAAAACTACCGGATAATATTCCATATAATTAAAAACTTCCACTCCGTGAATTTTACCGGCTTTGATCAACTCGTCGTGAACGGGATAAAAGGTCGACTTATCATCGGGCCAACCGGGGTGATTCCACATAATGAATGCACCTTGCCGTAAGGCTTCTTCGATGGCTTGCAGGGGGTCTTCTACATCCAGGGGCATGGCATCATTGATAAAGAGGGCATTGAGATGGCCCAAAGGTTTGCTTCGGGTGATTTCTGCACCCTTAATAACCATGAAGCCAATGGCATCACCTGCTTTTTTAGCAATCTTATACGATTCATTCAGGTCTCCCTTCAGGATTTCCTTTTTTGGCCGGTATTCAATATGATCGGTGATGGCAATGGCATCCAGTCCATCTTGCCATGCTTCTGATACCCGTACATCGGGCCACACGTTTCCATCGGAAAAAATGGAGTGGATGTGAAAATCACATTTTAGTGTTTGATAACCCTCCACATCCGGGATGTGAATTTCATTTCTCACGCTCGAATAATTCATCTCGGTGATCTCATAAACATCGCTGTTGCGGAGTTGCGCATGAAGTGATAAAACACTGCAGAACATTAGGAATACAAAAATCTTTTTCATATTGTTTTCAATTTGGTAATATAGGTTCAACATAAGTTGGGTAATCACCCCTGTATAAAACAGAAAAAGCCGGACGGGAATGTTCGGCTTTTCTATTCTTTACACCCTTGTTTTTTATGCAGGATGAATAGACTCTGTCGGGCAGACATCTGCACAAGCACCACAATCGGTGCACACCTCAGGATCAATTGAATAAATATCACCTTCGGATATTGCATCAACAGGACATTCATCGATACATGTTCCACAGGCAATGCAAGTGTCTTCAATTACGTAAGCCATAATAGTGAAATAAATTAGTTATTGAAAATTGTTTGTTATGTTGCAACAAAGGTAATGAGTTTTTCATGAAAAAAAAAGATTTTGTGATATCTTTATTCCTGAAAAAACACAATAATACAGCCTTAAAACCGTTTGACTAAGGGATGAAAAAAACAACGATATTTCTTTGCTTGCTGCTGCTTTGTTTCCCGGGACATCTCTTTGGTCAGTACAGAAAGCTGCAGCACAGGCCTTATGCCGATCAGCGTCTGTTCCATTTGGGATTTACGCTGGGTTTGCATACCCAGGATCTGATCCTCACCCAGTCGGGTTACGTGAACGACAATGGAGCGGTCTGGTTTTCAGAAATACCCCACTACACACCCGGATTTTCAGTCGGGATGATCGCCGATATGCACCTGAACCGTTACCTGAACCTGCGGTCTATCCCCACGCTTTATCTGGGGGAGAAATATTTTGTTTTCAGGGAGCAATCTTCGGGAGCGGAATATGCCACGCAGATCCGGAATAACTATCTCTCTCTTCCGCTTCATTTGAAAATATCTACCGGGCGAATCGACAACTTTCGTCCTTATTTTTTGCTGGGCGGATATGGCAGTATTGAATTGGGTTCCCGGAAGAAGCAAGCCGTCCTGTTGAAACCGTATGATTTTGGGATTGAGCTGGGTGTGGGTTGTGATTTTTATCTGCCGCTGTTTAACCTGGCTCCCGAATTAAAATTTGGTTTCGGATTGATCGATATCCTGGAGAAAGAGCGGGGAGACCTCGCCGATGAAAGTCTGCAAAAATATGCACGTTCGCTGTCAAAAGCGACCCAAAGGATGATTACCCTAAGCTTTCACTTTGAATAGAGAGAATGGTAGGTTCTTTTCTTGTTGAGATAAAACTGTAGCAAAATACTTTTCCGATACAGGGTGCCGATTTTTTTCACAGTTGTCTTGTTCATGTTCTCCCTGCGCGAAGCTTTATAAGTGGGGCGCATTTTCAGGAAATCGCGATAAGCATCCACCACAGCCCGTGCGCTTTTGAACGCTCCCTTTTGGATCAGGTGCAGATATGCCAGGAAGTCGAACAGGAAGCGCATCAGAAAGGTAGACAGAAAGTCCGATTTGGGGACATTCTTATAGAGCATCAGCAGATTATTCCGGAAATTAAGGTACATCTTTTTCGGATTATCTTTGCTGAGTGACGCCCCTCCTACATGATAGACCACAGACGCGGGGATGCACATCACAACATGCCCCCTAGCCTGCAGGCGCCAGCAGAGATCAATTTCTTCCATATGGGCAAAAAAACCGGCATCGAGCCCCCCCACCTCCATATATTCTTTTCTTCGGATACAAAGAGCGGCACCTGTGGCCCAGAAGACGGGTAAAACCACATCATACTGCCCCAGGTCTTCTTCCACTATCTCCAGTATACGTCCTCTGCAGAAGGGATATCCGTAACGGTCAAGGAATCCACCTGCCGCACCGGCATATTCAAACAGTTTCTGATGGTGATAAGCACGGATTTTAGGTTGGACTGCTGCCACATGAGGATGGGCATCCATATATTGAATCAGGGGATCGAGCCAGTTTTCGGTCGTCTCCACATCGGAATTCAACAAGACCACATACTCTGAGTCCACTTGCTGGATGGCCTTGTTGTAGCCATCTGCAAATCCGTAGTTTTTATCGAGAAGGATCAAAGACAAATCGGGATAGTTTGCCTTCAGGAATTCAACCGAGTCGTCGGTCGATCCATTGTCGGCTACAACCACACGGTACTCATCGCTTTGCGTGTGTGCCACCACGGAAGGGAGAAACTGCTCCAGCAGTTTTTTTCCGTTCCAGTTTAAGATAACGACCGATGCTTTTGTCATGTAAACTATCCTTTTCTTTTAAATTTCCAGCGGTTGTGCGACCAGAGGTAATATGCAGGCTCTCTCAGGACAGTCTCCTCCAGTTTCCGGATATATCGTTCAGTGATGTCAATAGGTGTATCCTGATCGCCGGGAGAAGACAAGATCTCAATCTTTCCCACATAATAGCCCCGCTTCACTTTGGTGATATCAAGATAAGCCACCGGCAATCCCAGATGAGCAGCAATCTTGCCCATACCGGTCTGTACGGGTGTATCCTGATTGAGAAAGGTGGTCCAGTACTGATCCTGATTTCTGGAAGGCCGCTGATCGGCCAGAAAGCCCACAGTCATGAAGTTTCCCTCCTGCTGGTAACTGATCATCCTGCGGAAGGCCCGCTTCATTTCGATGGGTGTCGCCCCGAAATGATGACGTATTTTTAAAAACAACTGATCGAATGCATCGGCATGTAGTCGTTTGTAAATAAGCCCCAACGCAGTCTCTTTCTGAAGGTGCAGCCCGATGGAGGTAACCCACTCCCAGTTGGCATAATGCCCCAGACACAACAGACAGGAGTGTCCTTCTGCAACCCATGTATCCAGAATTTCGGTATGCAGGAACTTCATCCGTTCGCTCGCCTCCCTATTCGACATATGAAGGGTTTTGACCGATTCCACGAAATAATCGCAGAGGTGATGATAGAAGGCCTTTTCAATCTTGATGATCTCTTCTTTGCTTTTGTCAGGGAATGCATTTTTCAGATTCTTCCGAACGGTGGCCTTTCGGTATCTAGCCAAATGATAAATAATCCCATACAATAGGTCCGACAGCATATACAACAGCCGAAAAGGCAGCAATGCATGAAGATACAACACCCCGTACAACAGATAATAGGTCAACCCTTTTTTACTCTTTCCAGCCATTAAAATTCCGCTTTCATCGCCATTTCTTCTTCATCATACGCGCCCACCTGCACATCGAGTATCCTGTTCACAAAGTGTGGATCGTAATCGGCGTACAATTTTACATAATTTTCGGTAAAACCATGCATTTTTTGGCCTCGTTTTGTGTGTTCGAACAATACTTTTCTTCCTACACCTCTCTGTGACGCGTAAAACTGCTGCAACTTCTCATCCGAAAGATCGAGTAAAACTTTGCTGCGGGCATGTTTCGTTTTGGGATCCACCGCGTAATCAATTTGCAGTGCCTGTGTGCCTGGGCGCTCGGAATAGGTGAAGACATGCAGCTGTGAGAAATCGAGCGAACGAATGAACGCCACGCTCTCTTCGAAATAAGCATCCGTCTCCCCCCGCACTCCCACAATCACATCTACCCCGATGAAAGCATGGGGAAGGACCTTTTTTATTTTTTCTACCTTGTGGCGAAACAGGGCTGAATCATATTTTCGCTTCATCAGCCTGAGAACGGCATCGCTGCCTGCCTGCAGCGGCATGTGGAAATGGGGCGCAAAACGTCTGGAGGAAGCCACAAAATCGATGATCTCATCGGTCAGCAGGTTCGGCTCAATAGAAGAAATGCGGTACCGCTCTATCCCATCCACCTCATCGAGTGCCTTCAGCAGATCGATGAAGCTTTCTTTCGTGGTATGACCGTAATCACCGATGTTGACGCCAGTGAGCACTATCTCCTTTCCTCCCTCTTCTACAACCTGCCGGGCCTGTTGCACCAGATCGGCGATGGAGCCATTGCGACTTCGGCCCCTGGCAAAGGGAATGGTACAGAAAGAACAGAAATAGTCACAACCATCCTGCACCTTGAGAAAATAACGGGTACGGTCGTCAGCCGACACCGAAGGAACAAACGACCGGATACGATTTGTCTTGGAGGTAACCACCTCGCTTTTATCTTTCTTTTGCAGGTCATCTAGGTACTTCACTACATCGAGCTTCTGCTCCGCGCCCAGTACCAGATCAACCCCTTCGATGGCGGCTATGTCATCAGGTTTCAGCTGTGCATAACATCCAGTAACCACCACAAAGGCGGAGGGGTTCTCCTGTATTACTTTCCGGATTGCCTGGCGTCCTTTCTTATCGGCCAACTCCGTCACCGAGCAGGTGTTGATGACGCATATATCGGCCTTTTGCCCTTTCCTGGCGCGGGTTACTCCGGCGTGCAACAGTTGCCTGCCGATGGCAGAGGTTTCCGCAAAATTCAGCTTACAGCCTAACGTATAGTAGGATGCCGTTTTATTTTGAAATATTGATTGATCGATCATACCTAAGATTGTACCCATGCCGGGACTGTTGCTGTGATAAAACAATCGCCGGATACGTGAAAAAATTATTTTTTACAAAGACACAAAAATACAAAAAAACCCTCATTTATTGCCCTGTTTTCTTTGGGATTCAGTTTGTAGATATTATTTTTGCACAAAATAAGCATAAGTGTGCAAACATGATTCAACAAAATTTCATACAACTATACGAGGAAAGTTTCAAAAAAAACTGGGACCTTCCGGCTTTAACCGACTATAAAGAAGGAAATTCCTATACTTATGGGGAACTGGCTCAAAAAATTGCGGAGCTTCATCTGCTTTTTTCAAAGCTGGGTATCGAGAAAGGAGATAAGATCGCACTGGTGGGCAAAAACCACTCTTCCTGGTCTATCCTGTTCATGGCGACCATCACTTATGGCGCCGTCATTGTACCCATTCTGCATGAATTTAACCCCGACAGCATCGAACAGATCATCGGGCATTCCGATTCAAAACTGGTATTCATTAACGATTCACTGTGGCATAAACTGGAAAAGAAACGTGTCACGGTTCCAGTCTTCGATATACCGGCCTTCTCTCTTTTGCAGGGTGATGTAGCCACCACAGACATCATAAACAACCTCGCTGAATCATTCCATCAACACTATCGCAACGGTTTTACGAGAGACGATATTCGTTATGCACAAGTGGGTAATGAGGAGGTGGTCTGCATCAATTACACCTCCGGAACCACAGGCTTCAGCAAAGGGGTCATGATCACGGCGAATAACTTTGCCGGCAATGTCATCTATGCTGACAAACTCAGGCTACTTTTCACCGGCGATCGCATGCTGGCATTTCTTCCCATGGCACATGTCTATGGCTGTGCCTTTGATTTTCTCTATGCACTCTCTGCCGGGGTACACATTACATTGCTGGGATTGATTCCCTCACCACAGAATCTGATACAGGCACTACAAGAAGTCAGGCCAAACCTGATCATCACCGTTCCATTGATTTTTGAGAAGATCTACAAAAAGAAAATACTCCCCATCATCGGCAAGCCAGTTGTAAAATTCCTCCTGAGGATTCCGGTTATCAACAGGTTGATATTAAATAAAATAAAACAGTCGCTCGTGAAATCTCTGGGCGGAAACTTCCGGGAGGTAATTATTGGCGGTGCAGCACTGAATGCTGAAGTGGAAGCCTTTTTCCACAAAATGGCATTCCCATTTACCGTGGGGTATGGAATGACCGAATGTGCCCCGCTTATCTCCTATGATCATCACCAGGAGTTTGTCCCTACATCGTGTGGTTCGGTGCTCGAAGAGATCATGGAAGCACGCATCGATTCGCCTGATCCGGAGAAAATACCTGGAGAGATTCAGGTGCGGGGTGAAAATGTGATGAAAGGCTATTATAAAAATCCAGAAGCTACTGCAGAAGCTTTCACCGCTGACGGATGGCTCAAAACAGGTGACTCGGGTATCCTGACAGGGCGACGACTCTACATCAAAGGACGCATTAAGACGATGATTCTCACAGCCAACGGTCAGAATGTATATCCCGAAGAGATTGAATCGAGACTAAACAACCTTCCCTACATCGCAGAAAGCATCGTGGTGTTGCGTGAATTCAAACTGGTGGCACTGGTTTACCCTGATATGGCAGCCATAGAAGCCGACAAAATTGACAGCGACAAACTTACCCTGATCATGAACGAGAACAAAGCTATCTTGAATAAATCAGTGGCACAGTATGAGAAAATATCTGCTATTGAGATTGTTAGCAAGGAATTTGAGAAAACTCCCAAGAAAAGCATCAAACGATTTCTTTACAGTTAATCGATCTATTGGCGGACCATATGATAGAATAACAACCGATTAACCTTATTTAACTATAATTTCTTGCCCACTTTATGTTTTAGAACATATTTTTGATTTAATTTTGCATCGTTTTTAAGAAGGAACATTTTCCTTAAGCATATGAGTAGAGGTAACTTTGGTGACGATATTACATAGCAGGGAAAACGACACCATTTATTGAAATAAATTATTCATCGTTTAAAATTTTTAAGAATGAAAAAAGTATTGTTATTGGTTGCTACAGTAGCAACATTGGGACTGGTTTCATGCAACAATGCACAAGTAAAAGCTGAAAAAGCTCTGCAAGACAGTCTTGCCGAAGTAGCCAGATTAGACAGCATTGCTCAGGCACAGGCTGACAGCATCCAGGCTGTAATCGAAGCTGCAGAAGCTGCTGCTGCCGATACCCTGAATCAGGCAACTGAAGAAGTAGCTCCCGTACAATAAGGAGTTGCAACCATCGAATAGGGCCACCCCAAAAGGGTGGCTTTTTTTATTTGATATTGCCTGAAAAAAACTAACTTTGTCTATCGAAGTCCTGCACTTATAAGGCATGGAGCTTCCCGATTATTGATCGCTTTCAAATCTGCCGATGATGAAAAGAATAATCATTTCAGGAATATCGCTTTTTTTGTTGCTTCTCTCTGCGTGCAATCAGCGAGCCAACACTTACTTCGAGAAAGAACTGACTTATCCCGATATACTCACTTCCGATCAAAAAATTAAACTGGCCGCGTATGTGGTTCCCACGCAGCAACAATATGAATGGCAGCAACTAGAACTGACCGCTTTCATTCATTTCGGAATAAACACCTTCACTGGCCGTGAATGGGGAGACGGGACCGAAAGTCCCGCGCTGTTTAATCCCACCGACTTCAATGCGGAGCAGTGGGTAACTTCTCTGCAGAAGGCCGGGTTTAAAATGATCATCCTCACTGCCAAGCACCACGATGGCTTTTGTCTGTGGCCCACGAAGACCACCCTTCATTCCGTAGCCTCCTCACCCTGGCGTAAAGGGCAGGGCGATGTGGTGAGAGAGGTGAAGCAAGCATGCGACAGACACAACGTGAAATTTGGCATCTATCTTTCACCCTGGGATCGAAACGCAGAGAGTTACGGCGATTCACCCCGCTACAATGCACTGTATGCAGAACAACTCACCGAGCTGCTCACAAATTACGGCGACGTGCAAGAAGTATGGTTTGATGGTGCCAACGGTGAAGGGCCCAACGGCAAAGTACAGGAATATGACTGGGCACGTTTCTACCATATCATCGACAGCCTGCAGCCTGCAGCCGTGAAAGCCATCATGGGAAACGACGTACGCTGGGTGGGCAACGAAGATGGTCTGGGAAGAGAAACAGAGTGGAGTGTAACTCCACTGCAGCCCGACATCAGTGATGCCACCACCCTGGAAAATAAGCGCCTCGATATTACCCCCACGGCGGAAGATCTGGGGAGCAGTGACCTGATCAAGCTTGCGCAGACCGTTTACTGGTACCCTTCGGAAGTGGATGTATCCATCCGCCCGGGGTGGTTTTATCACCCGGAGGAGGATCAACAGGTGAAGACCCTGGCCCAGCTTGTGGATATTTACTTCCAATCGGTGGGAATGAACTCGGTGCTGCTGCTCAACGTGCCGCCCGATACCAGAGGCCGGCTGCATGAAACAGATGTGGAGCGCCTCGCGGAGTTTGGTTCATACATCGGCACCCTGTTCGGAAACGAAAAACTGATCGATGGAGAGATACTCTGGAAAGCACGGTCAGGTGCATCCAAGGAATACAACGTGAAACCCGATGAAACCGTCAACACGGTGATGCTCCGGGAAGAAATAAGCAAAGGACAACGTGTGGAGAGATTTATGGTTGAAGGATTGTTTGACAGCCAATGGGTGAAACTGGCTGAAGGTACCACCATCGGCTCGAAACGGCTGTTGCGGTTTGAGGATGTGGCACCCTCCAAAATAAGGGTAACCATCCAGGAGACACGCGACATTGCCAATATCAGCCAGGTGGGGGCTTACTATGCACCTGCCCTGCAAGGCGACACCCTGACCCGCCAGATCCGTTAGATTGAACACAAAAGCCGATAGACAACAGTAGAATTTTAAAAAAAAAGCATATGCATCATCTCATTCTTCTCTTCTTTTTGTCACTCTCAACCATCGTAGAAGCGCAGCAGGTAGGCGACCTGTTTAAGGCGATGCCTCCAGAGTTGCTTCCGGGTGTGTCGGAAGGAAATAAAACCATGCTGTTGGTAGATAGCGGCAAAACCACGGTACCCTATCCCCTTGGAGAGATTGTCAAAGAAGCCTATGGCAACGATTACCTAAGGTTACAAACATCCAAGATCGGAACACTCCAACTGAAGCTGCTGCCGGTAAGCGAGGACTCCGTTGTCCTATGCCTGATCAAGACGGTGTGCGGGAACGTGTGCGACAGTCACATCTCTTTCTATACAAGCGAATGGAAAAAACTAGGCAAGGAAGCTTTCCTGCCGACGATTTCAGCAGAAATTTTCTTGAATTCTTCCCAAAAAAAATCGAAAAATGACAAATATGCTGTATCTTTGCCGGACATTTATCCGATCTCGGCAACGTTCAACGAAACAGGGACAGATTTAACGCTGACGTTTCACTATAAGGAACGACTGTCCGAAGAGCAGATTCAACAATTGGAACCTTTACTGAAAGGTGATTCCGTGGTATTGACCTGGAAAAACGGTTCCTTCAGATAAGCACATAACCATGCACCCGTAGTTCAATGGATAGAATACCGGATTCCGGTTCCGACGATGTGG